>ERZ724504.50-NODE-50-length-67640-cov-43.384124_pt1 | contig 67640 bp, 74 predicted proteins | sample MGYA00376037_ERZ724504 | MGnify/ENA primary metagenome ERZ724504 (study PRJEB28724, sample SAMN07190888) | wastewater metagenome | isolation source: influent of sewage treatment plant in Hong Hong | place: USA: Christiansburg, Virginia | collected 2016-03-01 ... | reverse complement strand
TTAGCGTGTAGCTTAGTTACGCAGTATAGCAGGTTACGCTGATAAAGGATGGAGCATAAGATGGGACTCGAACCCACAACATTCTGCTTGGAAGGCAGGGACTCTACCAATTGAGCTACTTATACATATGGAGCGAGAGACCCGAATTGAACGGGCGTAGCCAAGGTTGAAGCTTAGTGTCTTACCATTAAACGACTCTCGCATAGCTTATTCGATGTGAATTACATCTTGTGTAAGTTCTTATCCTATGGCAATTAGCACATACGACTTCACATTTTTGTATTTCTGGCAGTAATGAATTGATTGGGGTAGTTCTAGTTTTGGACGCTATATTAAAGTTTTTATCTTTTATGTGGTCAAATTCTAACAATCTAATGTCTTTAATTCAGCAATCGAAGCATTGTTGTGTATTTAAATAATCCAAGAATTGCTTTCTATACTTTACTATATTTGCTTTTCTGTTTTTATTTGAGCGTGCTTTGTATCAATCTTTATCATTTTGATAATAAGCATTTGCAATAATTCTGTGACACGGTTTACATTCGGGACTATATTTTATAGTTCAGTCTACTCTGGTTCATTTTTTACTGAATTCGGAGATGTCTTTATGCAAATTGCATTTTGTGCATTGTTTTATCATAAGAACATCATATTTATATGGATTCAAATGTCAAAAGAAAGTTGAATCTATGGTACACTCTATTGGAATTGAACCAATGACCGTCAGGGTAGAAGCCTGCTGCTCTTCCTGCTGAGCTAAGAGTGTATGGTACGGTAGGTTTGATTTGAACAAACAACTTTCACCTTATCAGGGTGATGCTCTGACCATTGAACTACTACCGTATAAATACTGGTGAGACGAGTAGGATTCGAACCTACGAACAATTAAGAAAGGATTTACAGTCCTCCTGCTTTAACCACTTGCATATCGGCTCAAACGTCTTGGTATTAAGGAACCAAGTAAACCCTCGTTGATTTGTGGATAACGAATAGACCATTCATTTTTTTGATAATGACTAACACAACCACAGGTACGTATGGGTTGATTTGACGAGTATTCACTCCAGAATTGTACGATATGTTGCAACACACGGTACTTTTTCCTCAATACTAGAACTACTTATGGAGGGCTATTATCGTAAGCCCATAAATGGTGGAACAACACAGAATCGCACTGTGCTCTCCTCGGTGCAAGCGAGGTGTACTAACTGATGTACTATTGCCCCATATTGGACTAAGTTAATTTACGTGTTGGTTTAGCAATGTTGAAGATAGCGATGAAAACGTGAATTTAAGTACCAATAGAATGTTTTGAAATGGTCAGGCATACGAGACTCGAACTCGTGTCAACTCCTGGACAGGGAGCCGTGGTAACCGCTACACTAATGCCCGATATCTGAACTAAGTTTTATCACAGCGATGGTTGGCTTTAAAAATGCGAAGTAACTGTAATAGTGAGTATCAGATGTTTGATCTTAAGGAAAAAGAGACTGAGTTGCAATTCGGTTTGTTCATTTAAGAACTGTTTGTGATTAGTAAACGATACAGACTTTACTAATCGAGACTTGCCTGTGAAGTATAAGCTTAACCGAAGTTAAACCTTCATAATTCTGGAGTTAACCAGATAAGTAGATTTTTTTGTTCTGTATTGCTACAGAGCGAAGTAACCGAATTGCTAAGTACTCTTTGATTTGTTTTTATGGCAACCCCACAAGGCTATAAAAACTTGGACTAAGTTTGTAAGAGTGTCACTCCGAAGAGTGTTTCCTGGGAATTGAACCCAGAGTAGAAAATGTTCAAGATTTTTGCATTACCATTATGCGAGAAGTAACTCTTACGATGAGTACCAAAATGTGTTGTGTTTGATTGAGTACCGAACCCCCTCGTACTTTCTGGAAGAGAGGGGTTCAAGATTCTATGACTTACGTGGAGGTTACTTTCCGAAGAGAGTAAATTAGGACCGTAGACCTTGTTCCGAAGAACGCCCCCCTCGCCAGAATTGTATCTCTGTACTGGTGGATCATATGAGAATCTCAAGAAAAATCAAGAAATAAATCAAAAAGATCTAATAATTAAAAAAAATGTAGAGGAAAGGTCTATGCTCAGTATTGTTTATTCAGGAGAAACTTCAGGTGAAATTACGTAATTCTTACGAGTACGTTTTTTTGGTTGTTTATCTCAATGAGGAAGCCAGTGTCATTTGGTGTTGTCACGTTTCATATACCATAAGTATATTTGGTTGTGTGTCCAGGTACTAGGGAAAATGTCTCAGGTGTATTTACCTTTTCATCATTGTGTATTATTGATTCTCATTTCAGCGAGTGTGATCTGAACTATTTCTCATTCTCTGGTTGTAGTTGTAACTGTTGTGTTTAATAGATTTTTATAGATGCCAGATATATCTAGGTCACCTTTATATATATCGTGCTTACTGTGCAGTATTTCATCTAGTGGATGATCTTTGTATACTGCTTTTTCTGATAGAGTCATATGTATTTGATTAAAAATTACCTTCTTGAACTTGTAAACAACGGATACCAGCTTTACGCCACATTTCTACTACACGGTTGCGGTCATCAAATACTGCGTAAATATACCATTCTTTTGCGATTTCCGAAGCGATCTCGTGTTTTACGATATCATCTCAGCGAGTATCTCCTGTCGCACGCATACGAACAAATTCGAATTCGAACGGTAGATGAGTCTTAAGCCATTTTGTTGTATCTTCTCTACAAGATTCTGGTCTTCCTGTTACAAATCCTATTTTGAATCCAGGCTTTGGAGTAACGTCTGATCGATCAAGTGTAGGAATACCTAGTAGAGTTATTACATCTCTATATGGTGTATCTTCTAATACTTTAGTGTAGTCGTATGGTGATCTACTTCATTTATTAGCTACTGTTCAATCTATATCAACAATTATAATTGGTTCTTTTGTGCTATCATTTTTAATGATCATTTTATCTTCTGGCGTATGATGTTTCATAAAATCATTTGCCATTTTACGAATGACTTCTTCTCCTACTGGTTTATCTCTAGCTGCATCTCTTTGAATGCAAACTTCAATAGGTACATCTCTGAAATCTTTGATAACTACTTGAACATTTTCTTTGAAGCGGAGTATGTGTATTGGATTTAAGTTAGTATCATCTACTATAACGTGTTTTCCATTCATCAATGCTTCTGTAATGATAGTATCTCTTATTTCTAGTATGAATTGTTCATTTCATTTACTATAGACTGAGTTACTAGTCATTGCACGAAGATCATCCTTATTAACTCTAACGAGTCAGTAAGGATTATTTGCTACTTCTTTAAGTGCGTATGTAGTCTTTCCTGATCCAGGTAAACCGATACAAGCTGTGATTGTTAACATTAGGTGTGTAATTTAGAATATAATGCTTTCTTTTGTGTTGAGTAAGCGTATGTTTTTCTAGCATCTTTGCGTACAATTTTTTGTTTTTCTGGAAACCATTCACTGAGTTGAATCCAGTATGATGCTTGACTTTCACGTACTACTGGGAAAGTAATTAGATCAAGTTTTGGTTGATCGTAAGAATCTCTACTAAGTTGATATCTGTATAGTTCCATATTTTTTAATTAAGTTTTAATCTCATAAAGAGAGTAGTATAGTAATGAACAGCGTCCTCTAAGCCAGCGTTTCTAGTCAGCAAAGAACCTGTCTAACAGGGGGTGCTGAGTACTGTCCTATCCTGGTTTGGATTCTTACTATACTACCCTCACGATGAGGGTGGAATTATATTCCGAAGTCTACTGAACGTTGCTTTTGGCAAGCTTTTTGGTTCTCATAGATCATAAAGATATTACCTTTATAGAAGTCAACGAGCCACGCCCAAGGGAAGCATTGTGGTACAATTTCGTACTGGTTAGTAGTTACATTGAATCCACGAGTTACACCTCCTCCACCAATTACTGATGTTGAGAGTGTTGTTCCAGTTGAAGTAGAACCTGTTGAAGTAGAACCTGTTGCAGCTGATACTGTTGTTACAAGTGTGAGTGCTGCGATAAGTGTTGCGATGATAAGCTTCATAATAATGAATGTTAAGTGTAAGTGTTTAGTTAACTCTCCAAATTCCTATTATCATTTCTGCATCCTTACTAATTTTACGTATTGTAAAACGTTTTTCAGTTTTGCGTTTAATGAATGAGGCTTGGGTTGAGAGTATATTATATGTTTCTTTTGTATAAGGCAAATAAAAACATTGAGATATCTCTAGTCGTTGCATTGCATTTGCAACTTCTTTTGATGGTGATGTACCAGCAGATTTCTTTTCTGGTATTGGATCTGAGTGGATTTCTATAGGTAGCATAAAAGATTATAACGTTATAAATTTTTACCCAATAAATTTGGAACCTTGTATGTAGTGAAGCTCCACGCAAGCCTACATATAGGTAAAGTTATACTGCTTTTTTCTCTGATACACTTCGAAATGATTGGTCTATTACTGTTGTGTACATAGATGGTACGTAACAGAGATTTCAGTTAATTAATTGTATTTCAACGAATCCTTCATATGAATCTACGCTGTAGTATTGATACTGTTCAGGATTAAACACTATTGTTTTTTGTCCTGGTACTGAACAGGTAATAATATCTGTGTTATCTGATTCTGGTAGTCAGGTTTCTGGGTCAATAACATCTACATCATCACCAATTACAAGAGCCAGTAGTAGGAAGACTACAAGTCCTCCAATTACCCACGCCCATACAGGTACTGTTGATAAAAATTCGTACATATGTTTAAAGTTTGGTTACGAAACAAGTTCATCCTGGTTTGGATGGCAAGTCTCCTTTGATAAAATAAGGCGTTCAAGGTCTGAGTATTCCTGGGTCTTGTCTAAATCTTATATTCATTTCATCGTGAACTTCATACTCGCCTTCGCAACCAGGTTCTCCAGTAAGTCTGACTTTCTCTCCTAAGCTTACCTTGTATTTTTTCCTGATGTCAGCGGTAAGAGCCATAGTACGCACTCCCGAGGCTTCTAGTGCACATAAGTCTACCCCCGATGCTCCAATACAAGGGGTGGAATCATTTTGATTTACGTCTCATAGGTTGTAAGCAGTGAAGTAATAAGGTTGTTCTTTTGGTTGTCCGAAGTCCCATTTTCTGTGTTGTAGTAGTGCCCATTGATTTTCTCTAGTGTGTTCTCATCCGTAGATGGCTTCACTAGACAGTATAAAATATTTATACCATAGCTCGATATGGACGTGCATTCAAGTAGAGGTTCAAGATAAATCAGTTTGACCAATTATATCTCATTTTTTTAGTTGTTCTCCAACTTTTCTACTTGTTTGAGTATGAGCTAATACAATTCTAAAGTCTCAATCTGATTTAAGAATAATATAGTTGCCCATATTATATCAGAATCATATTTTTTCTATTTTATAATCTCAAGGAGATTTAATATCGAATGCAACTCATTTTACACAGGCTATATCGTAAGCAGTCCAGTTAAGGTGATACTTATTCATCCGATGGTCTTTGTTAACAAAGCGACAATCTTCAAGTCAGAATTCTTTTCTTAATGTTGGACCACTGGGGGGTACAGGAGATTTGGCTCCTGTACCGTTCAATGTTACTCAACAGTTGTTGTTTGGTGTTGGTAGTGGTGATGATGTACATTTGTTTAGTTTGTATATGTCGCTACCGAAGTCTTCTGCACATTTTTGTGCTGTTTTTTCATTTTCTCTAGCTATTGTATTGACTGATTCCATATATGATTCCTGACATACTTGAAGTGGGCTTTTTTCTGGAAAAGCGTATGTGTACACAATTCTAAATAAAGTTCAAAGTGTAACTACGATTGCAAGAATGATTAGTAAACGTTTGAAGTCTACTGTAATTTTAACTGTTTCTGTAGTGTATGATGGTTCTGGATTTGTATTAGTCATTATTAGTTTTTAAGAATAAAGTTAGCATTTGAGTGATTACTCTGCTTTAAGTTCTGCTTCTGTTCTAGTATCCATTTTTTTAGGAGTTAGAAACTTACCGATGAGATCTTTACCAAGGTCTGAGTTATTGAGATTCTCAAGCATTGCAGCCATTGACGCTCATCCCTTTCCTGAGAATACATCTAGAAGAGAGGTCATCCCTTTGTCTACACTTCCTCCGTTGGCAAGGATCTTGAGATCTGCTCACTTGAGAGCTTCTGCATTAGCTGTACCAACATTTTGTGAAGCCTTGATAGCCTCAATATTTTGAAGGTATGCCATATATTCAGGGTTTTGAGCAATCTTTGAAGCAAGCTCAATAGCACCTGATACCATAGCAACTTGCATTAACTTCTCAGCTTCTGCTTTAGATGCACCTTCAGCTTTGATACCTGCTGCATTCTTAGTCATTTCAACGAGTTTACCTTCTGCATTTTTACTTTGGGTAATAAGATCAGCTTCTGCTTTTTGTTCTTGTTCAAGCTTGAGAGCTTCAGCAGCAATAGTTCTCATTTGTTTTTCTCTATCTGCGTCAATAAGTGCTTGTTCCTTATTAATGTTAGCTTGGTTTACTTGTTCAACTTTCTTAACTTCCATCTCTTTTTCACGAGTGATCTTAGTTTCAGTTGCTACTTCTTGTAGAGATACTTGTTGTGCAATACCTACAAGTTTTTGTTTCTCAGCTTGTTTTTCTCCAACTTCACGTTCTGCATTCTGCTTTTTCATATCAGCTTCTTTAACTGCTTCAATTTCAGCGATCTGTGCGGTTTTGAGGTTGTCTGCAATTTCTACACGTGAGTCACGTTCAATTGCTGATGACTTCTTTTCTTTAATCATTTGAATAACCTTAGAGTTTTGTGAGTCTTGAATGTCCATAATTTCTGCTGAACGTACGTTTTCAACTCACCAGTTTTTGAGTTGTGGTTCTACTTCTTGATTGAAGAGTTGGCTGATTGTTGAACGTTCCTCCATAATCTCTATGATTGTCTTTGAAGAGAGAACTGTTCGGATAGCACCATTGATAATGAGTTTGAGCTGATTATGAAGATGTTCGAAGCTTTCAATCTTTTCAGCAGCTTCAATAGGATTTGCGATACGGAAGAACCCTACTACGTCTACACGGAATGGAACTTTGTTTTGATCGAATGCTTCGTAAGCATCAAGTGAAATATCAAAGTTTGATACTGGTAGTACGATACGTGATATACCGATTATTGGTATCCAAGAGGGGAATGCGTAGTAAACGTTACCAGCTTCTTGTCCTTTACCATATGAGATGGATGTTTTCTTTTTCTGAATGATGTGTACTTCGTTAGTAGATACTACTACACGGAATGCAGCTGCAACGAATAGAGTGAGTGCAACGAGTGCTGCAATTACGATTGCGATTGGAATGAGGTAAATCATAAGTTATTTTGATAGGTGAGTAAATGAAATGGATTTGTCTATGTAGTTTTCTGGGTGACCTATTCTTCGTAGGTAGTATGAACCACCATCTGTTGCACAGGCTCAGCATTTACACCAAGCCATATGATGTCAGTTTGTTGATATTGCTATGCTATTACATTTTTTACATTCTATAGCATTTGCATATATGTCTCAAATACCAAGTAGACTTCTGTACTCAGGCGATGATTGCTTAGAGCAAAGGTATTGGTAATCATTTGTTGATCTGAACATATCGTAGTGTTTAGTACAAAGTGTGTACTGTTTATCACTTACGGGGTCTCCACAGTGTTCGCAGAATCATTTGGCAATACTGGCGTTGACGAGTTCAGCCAAGATTCGTTCTCTCTTATTCATTTGATGATTTCGTTAAGAATTAGATCACGAGCAAGCTGTATTGTTCTAGCTTTAGCTGTGAAAATCATTGGTCGTTTGAAGTCTTCTATTGCTTCTATTGCTTTCTCTAATAGGAATTTAACACTTTCATCTACTTCTTCATTAGTTAGAAGTCATTTCTTAAGTGCAACAAGTTGTTCTTGTTCATTTCCATAGTGTGCAAAGTTTGCAACGTTCCAGATATAATCTTTTTTAGAGCAAGCTACGTAGCGTTCAATAAGTATTTTGAGTCGTGCTACGTGATGCAATTGTTTAGGATCGTATCAGAACTGGTCTACTCGATGTTTAGTCTTTGGATAAGGATGTCTGAGTGCGGCTTCTTTTTCTTTCATCATACCGAAGCAAGCTTTGAGATATAAGAATCACATCTCTTTCATTAGTGGAACTACTTGTTTTCGTAGCTCTAATACTGATTGGTTTTCACAGTGGAAGTAGTTTGTAGTTAATATCTCTAGGAAGTTAACGTTACATTTTACTACTGAGTCAGTGAATGCTCTTACATCTTTAAGATCAATCTGTCCTCCATCGAACTCTAATACAGTTGATACTGGTTTAGAGTTCTGAATAAGGTCAGTGAGTGTAGGAAGTATTAAGCATTTCCAATCTAAGTCAGATTGGTAATCTTTATCGTGTACATCCAGTCCATAGTTTTGAGATCCGTATAGTCCTATATAGACTGGTCTGTAACCGAGTGACTGAACATATTTAAATGCTGCTTGTGTTCGCTCCTGTATCTGTTTTTTGTCCATTGGTGTGTGGGTTAATGGTTGGTTCGCTATACATTGAGAGAATTTTGAACTGTGGAAGTCCACGACCATATAGGTCATCGAGTGCTAGTTCAATTGTAGTGTTCTCCATTAAGATTGTTTGAGTATCTTTTGATACAAGTTCTTCGATTGAAAATACGTAGGTAAGCATTAGTAGTTTGGGTTAATAAGTGATGCAAAGAATCCGATTACAAGTACTGTTCCAGTTATTCACCAGAACCAAGCCCAGAATGTTCACCAATCTGTCTCAGTAGTAGTTTGTGTTTCTGTAACTGTTTTAGGTGTAACTTTACCAGTTCATACTGGAATACGTTCTTCCCCTGAAACATAATATGGTACAACTTTAACTGTTTCTCATTTGTCGTTTGTGATAGCATCATAGATAGCCATACCTGCCATTGTACCTATCATTGAATCCATCATTGTTGACCCTCCACCTCCCACTCCGTTAGAGTAGATAACTGTCCGATTATTAACTACAGTTGTTCTTGTAGCTGTTTGTTTTGTTGGCGGTGTGTAGCTTGGATTAGGCTTAGTGTAGGTAGATGTGGTAGTATTACCAACCTTTGTAGTTGATGTTGGTGTTCCATAGCTTTTAGAGTATGAACTTGTTGAAGCTGATGTTGTAGGAGTTGAATAACTCTTAGAGTATGAGCTTGTGGTAGTTGACGGTGTTGACGTTGAGTAGCTCTTAGAATAAGAACTTGATGATGAACTTCGTGATGATGAAGAAGATGAACTTCTTCCTCCACCACTACTTCATTTAGCTTCAACGGTTGTTCCGAATGCGAGCAATGCTATAAAAATGATAGCAAGAATTGATCTTAATTTCATAAGTATGAAAGGTTATTATTTAGTAACAAGTGAACAAGCGGTAGAGTGGTGATTGAGATATGAGTTCTGTCCGTTGGTGCGAACATCGTATTCATCATATCATCCGCATACAGGGCAGGTCAGGACGGTTTTAGTCTTTTTCATTATTTGAAGAAGTTAGATAGGTAAACTTTTGTTTTTTCGGCTAGGGTTCAGTACTTTTTATAGTGTTCATCGCTTAAAGATTTAATGTAAGCAGCATCTTTTAAGATTCTTTTTTCTGCTGCCATCGCTTCTTGTTGCACATAAATACTATGTAAGTTCTCTTCTGGTATTATCGGTAGCGTTAGTAGAAATCTTAAGAACACATAAGGTCTTAAGTCTGGTTCAGGTTCTACTGGATCTTTGACTTTAGCAAGATGAACATCGAATGCTGTAATATGTTTGTGCATTGTTTCTCTTAGATATTTTGCATCTTGTAGTGATGCTATATTATTTTTTACTAGAGCATCTGTTGCGTGTGTTACAATTATTCGATTCATTTTCATTGCAATCATTGGTACTGTTTTAGAATCTATAACTTCTCTATCAAAGAATGGAATGATTTTGTATGGTGTTGTTAGATCCCATTCTGTATAAAGATAGAAAGTGAAGTAGTATCAGTCCAATGGTTCATTAAATTCTCATCGTATGTAGTCTAATCTTACTACTCTATTTTTAGAAGCGTGATGTTCTTCGATTGGTCATAAGTCTTTGACTACAAGTTTTTCTTCTACGTTGTCCCAGTATCTTATAGTAGTCATAAGTGTTAATTAAGAATTCAAGCGGCTCTGGCACAGGTAGCAAGGATTGCTTCTCTGGAGTAATGGGATAGGGTTTTTTCTTCGTGTTTGAATGCGTTAGCAATGAGTTCTTTAGAGATATTAACGATAATCATTAGTAGATGGGTTATAAGTAAGTTCATCTCAGCATTCTGGGCAAAATGGAAACTCTTGATCGAATCAATCGTTACCAATTTCTTGGTTATCATTGTATCAACAATGGCAATTAACTTTTATTTCAGTAGACATTTTATTTTAGTTTAGATGCTAGGTCTGATAGTTGTTGCAGTTTTTTATCTACCATTTGTTTGAGTCTATATTCTAGGTGAGCATCAGTTAATGCTGTAGTAATAACTGTTGTTGCATTATTTAATGCTGCGTCAACTCTTTCTTTCATTACTTTTATTCAAACAATTTCTTCTACCCAATGTCATACTGAAGCATTTCATATTCTTTTTAGAATTTCTTTCATTGTCGTCATTGTTGATTCTTTGAACACTAGTGTTTCTCTTCCCCATTGTCCTTTAACTTTATCAAAATAGTTTTGTTCTATCCATTCTTTTGTGGCTATTTCTGCTTTTCTTACTATATCTTCGTTGGCTACAGCTTTGAGATGTTTTTTTACAAATTCTTGAACGACTGCTTGTTTTAGTTCTAGTGTTATTTCTCAGTTACTGTCTCACATTAGTTTTTCTAAAGCTTCGAGACTGTTTATTTGGATTGCTATTTTAGTAGACATATTAGATAAGTGCGTTATTGTTAGATGATGAACCTTCTTTAACATCGTGAATGTAATCATAGACTGCTATTGCCACTAAGTATAGTCAGAATCATCCGTAGACACAGAACCAAACAAAGTCTGATTGTTGATGTCCTGTGATGTTACAGAGTTTTTCTATAGCAAATGAGAAGTTTAATACACACGCAACGATGAGTACGTGAAGGTTACGTTTTTGATCTGGTGTTAGTTTTTTAGACATAGTTACTTAGTTAGAATAAATATTTTCCGTTGATCCGACACTGACATCAATATTTGTTATTGAGTGTACTCCAGGTTCCCCCATTGGTACAAATTCGTACAAGAATTCCCATTCTGGCTTGAAGTCTCCTTCTTCGAATAACTGAGGATACATATCTTCTAGTGATATATCTGTGTATTCATTAGACCAGTTGTGTCCATCTTCATTATCTTTAAGCATTTCTGTAAACTTTTTTACTTTTGCTTGAAAATCTTGCATAGTAATTCATTCTGCTTTACAGTGATCTGTTGCATTGAAGATCTGTGTTTCGTAGTCACCATCGTTCGTATCTCATACAACGATGTATCTGATATCTATTTTTGTGTTCATAGGTTGTTAGCTAATTTTTTAAGTAAATGGTTTTGAGCATTATTCTTTATTGCTCGGAGTATGTTTTTAGTATGTGTTTGTAACACTATTGAGTTTCCAGTATGAGTACGTTCTTGGTACTCAAGTTTTCTAAATACTTGTACATCAATCTTGTCTTGGAAGTATTTCTCTATTTGATCTGTTGCTACTGTAATTGTCTGCCTGCTTTTGAATGATTGGTCTGACAAGTCAGAGAATACTTCATTTATATCTGAGAGCATACTTGCCCAATATCTGCTGGCTTTTTTGTTCTCCATATTGTTGAGTACTGATGTAATAGCATTGAGTGCTTTCATTGACTTATGTCCGAATGTAGTTTGTGAGTACATAGAATGTTGTTAATCAAATAAGCCGTATCAAGGTAAATGTAATGATCCTGGTATGTTTACTGTCCAGTTATTAAACTGTGATGGTGTTTTTGCTGTTGCTAGCTTTATTGAATCTGTATGCACAAGATTTATTGCCTGTATAATGAGTCTTGCTAAGGATTTTGAGTCATCAATGTATATTTCAGGGTCATCTGGTGTAAGATTTGCAATATCATTTTCATAAGCTATTTTATTAAGATATCATAGCCATTTCCAATTAATGATTCATATCGTAGATAGGAGATCTAGTTGTTCTTTAGATATTGTATTATGTTCATACTCACTAGCTATTTCTGATATTTTTACTTTATCATCTATAACTTTGTATGCTTCTGCCATTTCTTGCAGAGTTAGTCGTGTTTTTACTGTGTATTGGTCGTATTTTCCGTGTCAATCGTCTGACCAATCTCCAATAGGTATAATGAATGTATTCATAAGTGTTTTATTAACGAGTAGATGTTGCAAATGTTTCTTCTGGTGTTATCACTTTTATTTCTTCGTGTCCATATAGAATATGAATCTCAACGTCTCATACTTTTGCTTGGAATAGTCCGTGTGGTTCATATATTTCTTCTTCAAAATGTTCATTGAAGTCTGGTAGTGCATCGTAAAGCATTTTTAACTTTACTGAAAAATCTTTTGGCATTATTCTTAGTTCTGTTCATTTTTCTTTCTGAAATGCTTTATATTCTTTCCAATATTCTTTGGTCATCTCATCATATTTCTTTGCTTTTTGATATAGTGGTGTCATATTAACGATAAAGGCTGAATCCAGCGTTATTGAGATAAAATTCTAAGTTCTTTATGAATGTTTTGTATGGTCATTGAATAGGGAGTTGTTTACGATGTTCTTCGTATTTAATATAGAAGTCAAAGATGTTCTCATATACTTCCATAGTATCTCAGATGTGTTTCTTTACGATTGAATGTCATCCAAGTGGGTAAGCTATGAAACAATTTACTGCTTCACTGAATACTGCGATGTAGAAGTAATCTTTTCATCATAGTGTATCTCGAAGTACATCGTGTTCCCATACTCTTTCATCAGGGTCACCAGAGCGAATAAGAGCGAGCGTTGGTTCCTCGCATTCATATTCGAGACCTCGTGGTCTATTTGCTTTTCAAGGCTTAGTTATCATTAGTTTTATTGCTTAGGAATATTTTTAAAGTTTTTCTATTGTCTTGAAGGCACGGATTTACAGTAAAGCAATTGTAGTTTGTGTATTGTCTTCCATTTTCATCTATTACTTCTACTCTTGTTACTTGAGATGTGTCTCCAATGTCTATATCTTCTAATGATAGTAAATGTGTTTCAACAAATTTATGTACTGCTAAGTGTGATAGCCACATTTCTTTTGGTGTTAAATCTAAGCAATCTTTAACATCTTCAAGATATGCCATATTTGATTCAAATCATCCACCGTGTTGGTCTAACCATACACTATAACCTGGTGCGTCTTCGAGGTGTTGCATAAGATATCCAAGTATCTGTCTGTTTTTTATGTGTGCTTTAGTAGGCATAGATTATTCTGGTAAAGAAATAGCTGCTCTGATAGTTTTTCCTGATGCTGTTTGGATCTCTTTAATCTGACAATTTAGTCTGCCTGTTACTGATCGTACAATTCAACACGCTCATTGTTCATATCATCGAGAGTATCATTCATTGTCTCAGGTATCATATCATATCTGGTATCGGTCCTGTTGATTCAGGTACTGGAATCCACTTACGAATCATATGATGTAGGATCAAATGAATAGGAGTATTGCATAAAGTAATTGTCTCATAAAAAATGGGTTAGAAGTAAAGCTCATATAATAAATAATGTAGAGGAATGGTCTACGTGATATATAAGAAAAGTTTGCATAAAATTAAGAAATGGATATACTGTATATCTCTTAACCCCTATATAATATGGATATGAAGTCATTTGAATTACGAAATCGTAGTTATCGTCTCACTGTTGAAGGAACTCTGTATGTGTTTACTGTTTCTAAGGATGAATGGATAGAAGTTGTGCCTAAGAAGATTACGATGAGTGGTAAGGAATACTTACGATACGCTTTGTATGATCCTCAGCACGATTGGGCTATGGATAATAGTTTAGCTCTTGTTTCTTATGACAAGAAGCTTGATGAATATAACCGAAGACGAGAGTCTCTTGTTACTACAGGTCCAGTTGGATGAATTATCACTAACAGTTTACGAGATATAACTCCACCTGTTATGCCTATTCCTACAGCGAGATGATCTTGGAAGAGATTCTATGTATCACACGGTAGTATTGTTTTACAATATTGGTATTGAGCTAAGGTTGAATGAAGATTTATATCTTATGTAGATAATGTACCTAGTAATAGATTACATACTGCTAATTGGATTTGTGAAGATTTTAAATGATTCAAGAATGCTGGATGAAGAAAGAAATTACCACTATGAGTTATAAATACTATTCTTGCTAACTGTGGTTCTTATAGTAGCGAGTATATTGCTAAAGCTCTTGATCTTTGAAGGGCTACCGTAAGTAGAGTTATCTTAGGTAAGTTTGGATATGAATCATTATGAGATCGAGATCAGTATGCTTTGAATATTAGATCAAGCCGTGGATCATTTTATGGCATCACTTGTTATCCTTGGGAGTTACCATTTGATTTCATTAACCGTGTAATGGTAGCTTGGTCAAATGACTTTCAGTACCAAGAATATTGTTCTCAATGAAATAAGAGTGGTCGTGCTTCTAAGGGGTATATGTGATATAGAGATTGGGAAGAGAAGTATGGAAGAGATCCAAGAGTATCACGAGAGCTTATGTGTCGGTGGGTTCAAATGAATTCAGAATATATAGATAATGTAGAGGAATTGATTGATTATATTAATGGTTGGGTAATATCAGGTGATAGATGTTGGGATCTAGACAAGTATAATAAGTATGTGAAAGCTAATGCAGCTCGTATGCCTAAGAAGGTTAAGGTTATGGAATGAGTTCCTTGTGTTCTTAGAAATGTATGAGTTCAATCTGTTGAGAAGACATTCTTTGATTTATCTGATTGGCAACTTATTAATCTGTATGATTATTGTATGTGAGACTTTCAATCTGGCAGTGCCTCTGCCTCCGAGATGATTAATTATGTTGAACATTTTTTGGAAGATGAACCAGATTGGAATCAGTATGAAGCTAATGGATATAGTTCTCGTGAGGAGTTCTGGGAATCGTATGAGTCTCTGTTAGGCGGTCTATCAGTACGAGATTTCCGAACGGCACACTATGATGTGCTCCGTAGTATTCCGTATACTGATGCCAACTAACGTTGCACTCGGATACGTATACGAGTGAGGTAAGTTCCTAGGCTGGTAGTATGAACAAGAAAAAACCCCAACTGTTTAGGTTGGGGTTTTGTGTGCTATCCAATTGTAGCACGAGATGAGTTGAACTCAGCTGTGAGTTCTGCTGCCTTAGCAGGGTTCTTAGATTTCTGACCAACAATCTGTCGGCTGATACCGAATGTGTGGTTGTTAGTGATATCTTGAAGGTTGTGTTTAGCAAGCCATACTTTTGAGTCAGCTGATTTCTTTACGATTGGAGCAACTGTGTCGTCTCTTGTTGCACCTGGTTGGATGAACATATGTCCTCCGATGTACGCAGTGATGCGAACTTCATCGTAACCAGGGAACTCTTTCTTGAGTGCTGGTGTTGCAAGCTTAAGATTGTAGCGGATGAATTGTCCGTTAGAACCGAATGATGCTGGAACAAGTGAAGCTGATTTAGCAGCAACTGAAGCCTTAGTAGACTTTGTAGAAGTAGTAGTCATATCTTATAATGGTTAGAAAGATAGTGTATCAAATGATACAAGTGTAATAAAAAATGTAGAGGAAAGGTCTAGGTCTGTAACAGGTACGTATACGAGTGAGGTAACTCTATGCGAAGAGAGCTTGTCTCTGTAGCATCTTGTTCAAGTGTTCTTCGTATGTAAGTCTATGGTTGTTGAGCCAAGCATACATCAGTTGGAGTTGTACTCTGTGTCCGATAGTAGTTGGTACTACTGAACAGATAGAGATTTCAGTCTTGATACTTTCAAGTTCTGTGTACATATGGAGTATTTCTTCCTCACCCCATTGGTTTTGAGGAAGGGTCTTGAGATGTTGGATGACAGTGTTGTCAGCAAAAAGATTAGTAGTCTTCATTGTTGGTGGGGTTAAGAAAGGGTTTTGAATGGGAGAGCAGTTGATGCCTTGATGTTAGACTCTGGAACTTGGAAGAAGTTAGATCATTCTGTCTTGGCTTCTGTTCTGTTTGCGAAGTAGCCTGTTCAAAGATATTTGGCAGGCTTATGTCTTGTATCGTATATGTCTATTGGTCTCATATGGATAATATTCTTAGTATTTAAATGAGTTAACTTTGTTTGAGTATGCTCGCATTGAAGATTTCTCACGGTTAATATTCCACCTGAAGCGTGATTTGCATTCAAGATGTATTGATGGTGGAACTTCTTCGAATCGTAGTGCCGAGAACATAGCATCACACCAATCGTGATTGATAGTGTGAGCTTCTGTAGTAGGTACGCTTACTTGTGTTCAGCGTGCCGCTTCACACTCGGATACGTATACGAGTGAGGTAAGTATTAGGATGATGAAGAGTATTGGTTTCATATTGGTATTAGTTAGATTTATTAGCAAGAGAACAGATATCTAATACACCTGCTTGTTGATTGATTGCTTGTGTATAGTCTGCACTGTAGTCTGGTACTGTGATTCCGAATCAAGGATTGTATGACTGAGCGTATCAATCTCTAACCATATGTTGATTAACGGATGTTGGTTCGTTATCAATGTAGACTGTGGCTAGAGTACGTCAGTATTTGTCTTGACCGAGGCGTTCGATACGGAGCATAGATGCTGGACGTATACGAGTGAGGTAATACTCAAGGCGTGACATTGCTCTGTATCAACCGCAGTCTGCTGGCTTGCCACTGTGTGCAATCTCAGGTGCGTTGATTGATGCAAGGCGTATGTGTTCTTTGTTGTAGACGAATGTATCTCAGTCTAGTATCTTGACTTCAATGTGAGGATACTGTGTGCGAGAGTAGGCTCAGCTTTCGCTTCGCATTCTCTCAGCTTGAGATGATGTTGAGGATGTCTGTTGGTTATTACAATAGTGTAGCGTTATTGTAAGGAACACGAGGATGCCGATGAAATACTTCATTATACTGCTTGAGTTAGAGGTACAGATTTAAATTTGTTAGTACCTTCGATGCGGATTACTTTGGTTGCTATCTTCTTTGGTTTTGAAGATGCGTTATAGATGGCTGCTTTCTTAGCAGATACTGGTACTATTCCGTAGATAGTCATAGGAGAAAAGGGTAAAGAATATTATCTCAATTGAGATATAGTGTAAGAATAATGTAGAGGAAAGGTAAGGTTTTAGTAAGACGTATACGAGCGAGGTAAGTATCCGCATCAGGATGCTCTGGGTAAGACGTATAGGTACGAGGTAAGCGTTACTGGTATACAGGGTATTGATACTATAGCTTATGAGGTAGTTTGTATTGAGGGTTGATAACTGTACGAATCAAGATGATATTTGTTTGATGATAAAATTGTACAAAGATTATTTTGTGTGAGGAATATATCTTTATGCAGATTATAGGTCCTTTGTATAGATTACTGATATAAGTAGAATTGATACTATAGATAATAAGTAGTAGTATATAGAGAAAATGTTTCCATTGTATTAAGTAATTCAGTGTAGGATTTAACCGTGACGAATAAAACGGTACCATAATACTATAGATTAATAGTGTATAGTATCAATATCGAGTGTAGCAGTAGAAGTAATGAACATAATATTTGAATAAGTCTATTGACATTGTTACGGATACGAGTGAGGTATGTGATTAGTGTGTATTTTACGGCACCCATATTACGGCACCTCTGTAGTCTGCCACAGTCTTACTGGTCACAACGTATACGAACGAGGTAACATATATTTTACGGCATACTTGTTACGGATTCTCTGGTCTCAGAATGTACTGTCTCAAATAATCTATACATAATGTGTACACAATTTACGGCTAACTTATTACGGCTTCTCTGTCTGTCACGGTTAGACTGTCACGGTTTGATCTGGCTTAGGTGTACTCTTCGATGGGATCTAAGGTTGTATATCGTTGAGGGTCTAGGTCCGCATCTTTGGTTAGAGAAAATTGAATAGACCTCTTATGAGTAGTGCGTGTAGGTCCGTAGGGAGAAGGTACGTACAGTGGTGAGGTAAGTGTAGGGGGGTGGTAGACCCAGTGGTGGTAGTGGTGGTGGAAACTAGCCATTTCCCATATTTTCCAATAAATCACCTTATAGCCTTGACAACTGTCACGGTTTATGTTGCAATCGTAAATTATTTTTTGACAGATCAACTTAAAGCGATAAGATGCAGATATGAACTGAAAGAAACTCTCATTTGCTCCCGAATATTCTATCACTAGAGCCTGACAAGTTTACAAGAATGGTGAACCTATTGCCATTAATGAAACCCAGTTTGGTGGTAAGAAGTGTGAAATCAACGGTAAGACTTATCTAGTCCACCGACTTGTTGCGAGTGCTTATCTTGGTATGGATATCAATGATGAGAAAACATTTGTACAACATAATGATGATAACCAACAAAATGATAACACATCTAATCTAACACTTGGTACTAATACCAGTAATACTCAGGATAAGGTGAATAAGAATAGGCAACATCGTCCTGAAGGTGAAGAAAACTCACAGTCTAAACTGAACGCAGGTAATGTACAGGCTATCAAAAGAGCGAGTAAAAGTGGAGTTAAACACTCTGCACTTTCTAAAAAGTACGGTGTTTCAGAAGCACAAATCTCACGCATATCGAGCGGAGATAGATGGTAAGTATTTTTAACTGCACGCAATGATTAATTTTATTTCATCACTCATTCCTACGATTGAATGAGGAGACCTGAACTACTTTGGTCAGGAAAAACAATTAAAGCAAGTAATCAACAAAGATTCTGCTTCGAGATGGGAACTGACGGCACGTAAATATTGTGAACAACACTATATTGATGTGTCTTTATTTGGTTCTATTAGGAAGAAAAGAGCCTATGTAGTTACACAGGAAGTGATGGATAATGAGAATGTTACTGTCACGGATTGTCAGAACGAAGCGAATCAGATTATCAGAACATTTATTAAAGGTGGAATTATATCGGATGAGTTCTTTCAATTCCTACAGAAGGTTTTTCATTACTTAAGAGTTGTGAAGGTTGTTGATAAGAAAGAAAATAGAACGTTCTATTGTTTTCAGAAAGTTCTTGAGAGTGAAATTCCTTTCTCAGGAGTTGTTGATATTAAGATTGGTGAGAATACGATGAGTGTTAACACGCATACACCAGTATGGGAACTTTCAACGGACGATTTTCGCTACACGAATGTAATGCTTGTAATGAAAGAAGTGAGTGATGGTTACTTTTCGTTTCGTAGTCACTCGATTGTGAATACTGATTCACAAGGAAACAAGACTGAACAGAGATACAAGATTGGTCAGGACTTAACGATCACGATGAGAGGTGAACAGATTTTAAATGTTGACTCTAAGGAGACTGAATACAATATTACAAAGGAAGAATCAAACTGGATAGTGACTGATCCGAAAGGAAGAAAGACTGAGATTGATAAATTTAAACCGATTGAGATTATAAACAATGGAGATGGCACTACGACTTATAAATTGTATGGTGCATATACTCATCTTCTCAGAAAAGTTCTCGGTTTTGCTCCGCAATCTTGGCAGATGAAGTTTCTTCTTGCACAAAAGAGATTGGATACTATTGCCTGAGTACGTAGATGATGAAAAACTCTGTTATCGAGTTACCTCATAATGAGAGAACTGTATAGAAATCCGTCTGCTAGAAATAAGAGTAGACAAATTAAGGCGTTATATATTGCTCCAAAGGAAGAACAATACAAGTCAGTTCTTGACTATATTGATACTGCGTCTGAAAGAATCCGTATACTTAAAGTGTTCAAGTGGAGTAAAGATGAAAAGCGTCTGAAGCTTGTAGATGAACATTTAGGGAGATGAAATAAGAGTATGCTTGTCACGGTTGCTACTTGTGACTTTGCATCTGGTAAAGGTTATGAACCTGCCCGTGGTAATGGTTCTGACTTTATTATTATTGATGAAGCTGGGTTTATTAAAGAAGACGTGTACTTCAATATCCTTCCGATTGTGGAAAATGAAAACGCTAAGCTGTTTGCTATTTCTACTATTGACTGGAACACTCCAAAGAATTGGTTCTATGAACTACTATGTCATTATGAACAGGAATGAGATCCAGAATGATATGCACAACGTGTGACTATTGATGATATTGATGAGAATATCTTATCTGCTCCGTCTAAGGAACGTATGAAGGTTGCACTTAAAGGAAATTTACAACGCTACTTTGCAGAACTCTATGCGACATTTCCCCAGATACATTCAGTATTTGCTACGCAGTCATTGTTCTGTTTACCAATGGGAGAGATTATTCCTGATGAAGTTATCATTGGTTACGATCCTGCTAAAAGAAGTGACTATGGTGGAGTTGTGGTTGGATATATTTATAAGAAACAGTTATTTATTGTTGAAGAATATGCAATTCAGGGTGACTACTCTATTTACCAAAAGGAGTTTATCTTCAATCTAAAGCAGAAGTATATCAATAAGAAGTGGAAGGTATCGGTAATTATTGATGGAACGATGGTAGGTGACGTAGTTGCTGAATCGTTTGGTTCTATTATTGACCATAAACTTTGGTACACTGGTTGAAGCGGAAGTTCATCACATCCTGAAATGGATAAATGGGGAAGTTGGAAGTTTGCTAAGAAAAATCTTGTACATATGAATCAGTCACTGATTGATCTTAAAATGTTACAAGCCTATAATACGCTTTCTGGGCTTCTTGAAGAACTGAAACATTTCAAATCATTTGAAACTGCATCTGGGAATGTGAAATATGAAGCGGTTACTGGACACGATGATATAATAAACGCAATGATGTTATGTGGATTCTACTTTGGGTTTATTGCTTGATACTTCCATAATATTTCTAAAGAGAATTCTGAAGAAATACGTGAACTAAGACGCAATATCAATCCTGATACAAACCTCATTTACTCTTTTGCTTGACTTAGGGCACCAAAAAAAGATAATAACTCAAAACCTACTTACACCTTCTAATATATGTCTACTCAGAAAGTCTCTACTGATATAAAAGATTCAAAAATGGATTCAGAACTCCGTAGAATCTTTGTGTATGTTCGTGATTACTTCCAAAGATATGTGAATGATAAGGAAATTCTTGCATATAAGAATTATCTTCTCTACACTATGGACCGTCAGGTTCAGATTGAGAAGTTTCAAACGAATATGAAAGTTCCTGTAATCAAACAGTATGTTGATACTATGTTTGCTGCGATCTATGATAACGATATTGCTTTTCGTGTTACACCTCGTAATAAGAAAGATCTTAAAAAAGCTAAGTCTTTTAACGAGTTTCTTGATTGGGCTTTTACTATCTCTGGTTCTTATGACCAATTAATGGAAGTTATCAAAGAAACGTTAATTGTTGGTCGAGGATTTGGTCGTATCTCGTTTCACGATGGTAATCAGGAAATCTCGTACGTTAAGAATGGGAAATCAGTTAAGTATTTAGTTGAAGGCGAGAAGTACCCAAAAATTAGATATGTTTCTTGTTTTGATATCTTCTACGATCCAACTGCACAAGATGTTGAATCATCACGTTATGTTATCGAAAGAAAGATAATGCACTTAGATGATATTCTGCAAGAATATGCTCCGTTCATAGGAAATAAGGCTGATGCTATTAAAGAAGCACAGAAAAATCCTTATTATTTTAATACTCACGATTATAATCGTGTTAAATTAACATCATTCTGGAATAACGATACTATTAGTGATTTTATTAATAGTAATCCTGTTACAGGAACATCTACTACTAATCTTCCTAATGATTTTAATATCTACTATAAGAATTTTCTTACTATCGACTATAAAGGTTGATATAGTGAAGTTCTTGAATATTGGGAAGATAACACCTTTAAGTTAATCATTGATGGTGAAACTGTGTACAATGGTTCCAACCCGTTTCCTATCAAGAAAAAACCTTACTTTGGAATCCATTACGGAAAAATCCCAGGTATTGGATTTTCTCACGGTATTGGTACTTCGTTAGAAGGTATCCAAAATGTGTCTGATACAATTATGAATCTTTCTATTGATAATGTGAAGATGCTGGTTGCTCCGATGTTTACGAAGATGAGAGGTGGTGATTCATTTGGTGACGGAACTGATACTCTTACTTATTCTCCATTTAAAGTTCACGAAGTTAATACTCCTGATGGAATTAAACGTCTTGATCTTGGTGTACAAGATTTCTCTGGTCCAAATTTTCTCGACTTTCTTACGAAAGTAGCAGAAATGGGAGAAGGTATAAATTCGTACGCTACTGGATATCAGAATAAAGTAGAACGTTCTGCTGCTGGTGTTACAGCTATGGTAGAATCGTTTAAATCACGTCTTCTTCCAATGATGGACTCAGTTAATGGTGCACTTACTCGAATCTCTGAGTTCTGGTGAATCATTGCTCTTACAATGATGGAAGATGAAATAGATATCCGTGTTCTTAATGAAGATGGGAATGCTTCCTTTACAACTATGACTGCTGCTGACTTTGTTGGTAGATATGATGTTGAAATTGATCCACGTTCTCTGAAAGCCTCTACACGTGACGTTCGCAAGAAACAATTCCTTGATATGATTCAACTTGCTGCACAAACAGGTCAAGATCCTTCTACTGGTGAATTCTTCCTTGATATGAGAACACTTTGGGATGGTTTACTTCGTGCACACGACCTTGAAACCGATGATATCATTTTAGATACTAAAGATCTAGCGAAGAAAGTAGCTAAATCTCAGAAAGCTATGGCTTGAGCTGCACCTGCTGCTCCTGCTGTAGATCCTGGTGCTGTAGCATCTAATCCTGAATCAATGTGAATGCCTCCTGAAGAACAATCTCCTGAACAGTCTCAGATTTTACAAGCCGCTTACCAATCATAATATGGCAAATGCTTTTACTTGAAACATCTATGAATTCGGTGAACGTACACTTGAAATTCCTGAAAAATTGAATAGAATGAGATCATTCTTTAACAAATAACTCTCTCTTAAAATGACAGCAACGCAAGCTCTCAGGTATAATGAATGAAAACCACAATGGTCTCTAGTTGACTTTGGTTCACTAGAGCCTATGGTTCGTGGTCTTGAATATGGAGCCAAGAAATATGCTCCTAGAAATTGGACAAAAGGTTTTCCTCGTGAAAAGCTTCTTGAATCAATGATGAGACATATGATTGCACTAATGGATTGAGAAGAGGTTGATCCTGAATCAGGAGTTCCTCATATCGGTCTTATTCAGTGTAATGCAATGTTTTATGCTTACCATTCTAAACGTAACTCTTTTATAACCAATGATTAGTTTACCAACTGAAATCGATACTTGGAATTTACATATTTCTAAGATGGATAGCCGAATGATTGCTGAATTTATTGATCTTACGCAACATTGGATTCAGATTAAAACTCTTGAACGAAATAATGTGGTTATCTATGAATGACAACATTTTGACCCTGAGTTTGAAGCAAAAATGCGATGAGTTGCTGAATTTCTCTTCGATTTACGCAAAAAGATTTGACAGTAGCCCTATTTCTCCATAGTATAACGTGGAGAATTTTTTTTAGTTTCTTTAACTTTCTTTTTGGGTATGGGTACTAACGACTTAAATCGAGACCTCAATATTTTTTGAGAGTCCGAAGACGAAGGGTCTATGAATGCTTCTGATGATATTTTCGGAGCTGGTGATGTAGCTGGTGAATGAGTTTCTGATGACGGAACAGATATGTTCGGTGCTGATGAAGCTGAAACTGCTGGTGAAGCTGCTGGTGAAACTCCTAGCGATGAAAATGCTGAAGGTGCAGACGTGGGTGAATGAAAAGGTGAAGATTCTGCTACGGGTGATGCTGGTTCTGAATGAACTGCTGCCGATGCTGATACTGGTACAGATGCTAATGCAGCTGATCCTGTTGACGCTGAAATGGAAGCACTGTTCAAACAACTTGAATCAGAAGCTGGTAGCGAAAACCCTGAACAGAATGTAATGGATGACATCATCAACGAACTTCGTATGAAGTCTGCTGAAGATGCTACTCAAATGGCATTTCTGTCTAAACAAAACGAATCCCTACAAAATCGATTACTTGAATACGCATCGAAAGATACGGACCAAGTAATGAATCAGCCTCTCATTTCCAAAGTTGAAGCTGACCCGAAGCTCCGTGCAATTATACATCTCTCAGGTAATCAGGATGAAGCTGCTAAACAAAAATATGCAAGACTTCTCGGAGATATGTATTCTGAACTTACTGGTATTGATATTACTTCTCTTGCAGAAGAATCTCAGAACAATAAAATGGCTGCTGCTTTAGGTGCTGGTAAATCTAGTGGATCACAAGTTAATGCTGACTCTCGTGAAAGCATTGGCGTGTCATACGAAGATTCTACTAATAATCTTTGGTAATAATTTATTCCTTTCTTTTTTTTATATATGTCTGCTGTATGAACAGGGTCTACTTATACCCTAGGACAGGTTGTACAAGATGTCGTTGGTAAAAACCTTCGTCTCTTCCCAATCCTCTTCAAACAATTTAAGCACATCCAATACGCTTTCTTCGATGTTAAACAACTCGCTGGTGAAGGTGGGCTCTCTCTTAAACCTCGTGAAATTCCAGGTATTGATGCTACTGTTACTGTTGATGGTTACGCTGTAAAATGGCTTGATTACTCAATGTTTGACTTTAACACAACTGTTACTTCTACAAATGCTGCTCTTACTGTAACTTCTAACCAAATTACTCTTGTAGTTGGTGACACTTCTGGATTTGCACAAAATGATACAATCTTCGTTATTAAGGCTGCATCTGGTACTTCAGATGAACTTAACGGTGTGGTTTCATCAATTACAAATGCTACAACTATGGTTGTAACACTTACTAAGGTAAATACATCTACAACTATTCCTGGTACAGTTGCTGTACTTGCGGCTCAAACTGTAGAACGTGGTTACTGGAGACGTAATGATAATGATGACATTACTCGTTCATCTTCTACATTCAACTACAAAGAATTTAAGTCTTACGTTCAACATTTCTCTCGTCAAATTTCATTTACGAAAGCTGAACTTAATAAGGTTTATGTTTACGAAGGTGATGCTAAGATGGAAGCTCAAAAGAAATTTATGTACAACCTTGGTATCCTATTCCAAGAAGTAAATAAAGCTATCTATAAGGGTTCTAATGAATCTCCAGGTGGTGGTGCTCTCCAAAAAATGGAAATGCTTGGTCTTGAACAGGTTGTTACTGAATGTGGTACTCGTAAAGTTATCACTGGTGCATCTGTAGCGTATGGTGAACTTCTTAACGAAATCAACATCGCTCACCAATCAGGTTCTGTTACTTCTGACGAGCCAGTAATGCTTCTATGTAATGACTCATTCCTTTCTGAACTTTCTAAGATCAATATGGATAAGATTCGTTACACAGCATTCGTTGATAAACTCAAACTCAATGTTCCTAAGCTTTCAACAGTGTTCGGTGAAGTAGATATCGTTCGTGACCCAATGCTTAATAAGCTTTACACGACTGGTACTGCGTATATCGTTCCTCGTTCAATGATTAAACTTTGGGTTCGTGAAAACCAAGAATTCAATCCTAAGGGAGGAATTACTCGTGCTGACCAATCTATTCGTCTCTACGAAAGAATTACTAATATCCGTGAAACTAAGTCTTACGATATGGAATTTGAACTAGGTATGATCGTTGGTGGTATGTCACTTGGTAATCGTTGTCCAGTTCGTCTAGTTACACAGTTCGTAACTCCTGCTATCTAATAGCTTGTATAAAAATTTCCAACTTCGGTTGGATTTTTTTTTGACTTTTAGTCTTCTTTCCTATATTATGTTTCTATAACTTTTTTTCTATGTCTTCTGTTAATGATTTTCTACAGCTTATCTACGGGGCATTATCTCAAAGAGGAGCTAACTTATTTATTACACCTACGAATACTCTTCGTGCAGTAGACCTTGCAGTAAAGGATGTTCTTAATTACGAAGGTGTAAACTGGGGATTTCAGTTACGTGTAAATGACACTTTTACAACTACTGGAGCTTCTGATACATTTGTACATACTATTCCTACTTCTTCTACAGAATTTGTTCGTAGAATTGTTTCTGTTGAAGTGAATGGTAATGTTTTGCCTGCATTATCTGTAAAAGCTATTCCTAAACTGCAATATATGCACGATGTGCATTTCAGGTTTGGTGATTCTACTGTAACTGTTATGGATAGTCCAGGGTCTCCAATTACGTATACAATATCGTACTTTGTTTGATTTAAGACATTAGTATCTCTTGATGATACTCTTCCTATTCCCGATTTTTTCCTTCCTGCTCTTTTTGACTATTGTATGTCATATCTTATGCTTCCGTTTGGTCAGTATGGTGAATGAAAAGATCAAAGCTTTTATCAACGTGCGTGAGACAAGATGGCTGGTATATTAAAGAGTAATAGCTCTCAAAATTCTAATCTCGTAATTTCAATCAAATAATGGCTGACTTACAATACTCATCATATCCTCTTGGACAGGACTTTAATAAGCTATATTCTGATATAGTGAATTGTAAGATTGTTCCACCTCCATATTTTCAATGAGAAGTTCCTCATACGTTTTTTCTTAACAAGAGAGATGGTTTTGCTAAAAAGTATGAAGGTACCAATTTTAATGCTATTTGATTTACTGAAATATTTGATATTGAGGAATATGGTACGGACTATTTATATATGATAGGTCGTATTGGTACTGTTATTCACGTAAAACGTTATCAGATATCTACTGATACTGTTGTTACAATTCGTAATTCTCAAACTTATAAGGCTTGAGTAAATTATAAATTTCTTTATGTTAATACAGCTAAAGGTACAACGAATACTCCTTGAACGAATATCTCTCAAAATGTTTGAGAACAAACAATTGGTACTGGTTTTGCTACCACTGGGTTAGATGGTAAATTTATATATCTGTATCAGAAGAATGCCGCTGCTACAGCCCCTGGGGGGATATGACAAGTATTTAAGATTGATTACAGTACTGGTGGTAAATTAAATGTTGCTTCTACAGGTTGGATTGCTTCTCCAAACCAATGTGACTATAAAATTTATGATTGATTTGGGTCAACTCTTGCTTTTATAGATACAGACAATATTATGGTCATACACGATTATGAAGATATTGCTTCTACTCCAGATGATTTAATTCCAGTTCCAGGTGTTCCTTCTCCTCTTGATGCTATTTATGAAAACAACAGACTGTACATCGTACAGCAACCGCTCGTTGCTGGTTCTCCTTCTTCTAACGTCTATGTTGGCAATGTCGGTTATTTTTCTCTCTATTATGGTTGAAGGTCTTTAATTGGTTCTTCTTTATCAGTATTTAACATTACTGCATTTCAAAATTATATACTAGTACTGAATAGTAAAGGTATAGACGTTATATTAACGGTTTCTACTAATGTTTCAGGAACAGTATACACATTTGAAGTACTTTCTACGATGACTCGTGATATTGCTATTTATGCACAGAATTATTTTCTTATCTATAATCAAGGTTTTTACATTATTTCAAATAATAAGAGGTTTCTGTCAGTTACGATTACTCCGCAACCGAATGATAAGTATACTATTACTCTTACTCCACAAGGAATGTATATTCAGAAGTTTCTTGATGCTATTGTATCGACAGACAAGGTAAGATTCTGGGTATACGACCAAGATATATATATTCTTCATTGGAATGGTACGTTTACAAATATATTTGTATATAAGAACTTTTATCAAGGATGGATTCGTTGGACTACAAATTTATTTCTTAATGGATTTAAACTCGGGAAGTATTTTGGAACTAATATCTATTATGCTACTCCGAATGCTACTGTTGATTGATGATCTGTTTGATATTCTCAGAATATACAGATTGTAGGTGGTGAGGATAATATATTTCAAGTTAAGCGTATGTTCTTTACTAAGCTTATTATTGGTAATAATACAACTCCTGCTACAGAAGTCGTTCACTCTAGTTATATTGGATGATATATTGATAAGTATTCTATCGCACTTAGTGGTGCTAAATATTTTGATTATCTTGCTGGTTCTAATGATGAGGAACTATATAGTGATTCACTTGTAGGTATATCTCAATATTATTCTGGTAATAGATGACTTGCCTGAATCTCTCCGCTTTGTATAGTTGAAATTCCTACTTGATTTTTTACAAATATGGATATCATTGAAATTACTTGAAGTAATACTGATATAATCCACTTTGGCTGACTCTTAACTGGTTATGAATTACTTGAACCTCAGGTAACTGATACCGAAAATACACTTTCTTACTCATAATTTATGGCTCTCACTAATCAACTAGGTCTTGCTCTTGCACAAAAACAAGCTACAACTCCTGTTCCTACAGCTCCAGCACCAAAAGCTCCTACTCCAGGGGCTTCTAGTGCGTGAACTACTACTAATAAGCAAACTGGTCAGGTTTTTCAAAATATTACTACTGGTCCTTATACACTTGAGAATGCTCGTGCTAATGGATATAGTCCAGAACAGGATGCTGCTGATAGTAGAGCTAGAGCTGCAAAATTAGCTCAAGACAAGGTTAATGAAGCAAATGCTAAGAAATATACTGCTACTGCGTGAGCTCCTGTTGTTGCCAAATCTACTAATGCGTCTTCTACGTCTCAATTTAATGTCCCTAGCAAGGGTTGAGTTGTTTCTACGACTCCTACTACCCTAGAGGGTCGTCTTGATGCGGCAAAGACCAAATATGGGGCTTCTGACCCACGTGTACAACAAATTCAAAAGCTTATGGATTTAAAAAAATCTAGAGCTGATAATTCTACTTGAAATGTAGTTAAAACTCCTGATGAAACTGCTCTTTGATCTAAGATTGATACATCTGCTGCTAAGAAAGGTGTTGATGAAATGGAAGTTACTGATCGTAATGAAAATTTACAAAAAGATCGTATTGATACTGCCGCTGATAAGAATAATGAAAAGGTTGAAGTTATTGATGCTGCTGGTGATAAAACTGAAAAGGATACTACTGCTTATAAGGATGAATATGAAAAAGAATTTCAGGCTATAAAAGATGAGTATGCTGGTCGTCAAACTAAACTTGAGGCTCTTGAAGCTGAACAACGTTCTAAGATTGAAGCTTGGAATAAAGAACAAAATGATGCACTTGCAAATCGTCAGATGGGGAATCAAGCTGAGGCTACTCAAAAACTTGGTAAACTTGGTGCGAATGATACAGTAATGGCTAATGCACAGAATGAAATTCGTAATAATCCTGTTTATCAAGAACAGAAATCTAAACTTCAAAAAGATTACATTGATACACTTGCTAGTACTACAAAAGAGTATCAAGGTATGTACGATAATATAATGAAGTCTAAAACTGATCTTACTGAATCTAAGAGAGCACTTGCTGAACAACTTCTTTCTAAGATTAATGAGAATACTGAAAAAATCAGTACTATTAAACAAGCTGGTGTTGATGAAATGTTTAAACCAGTTGAAACTTTTCAAGACAAACGTCTTGAGGATTCTAATAACGCTGAACTTTCATCTAAACAAAACTCTGAAGCCCAATATCGTTGGACTGGTATGGATTCTTCTGCTCGTGTTGCTAAGCTTAAAGATGCTCTCTATAATTATGATCCTTCTATTTCTCGTGCTTGACTTTCTTCTGATGATTTTGATAAAGCCGCTAAAGAATGAGATATCACTAAGGCTGTCGCTATGTTGGCTGCTTCTGCAAAGAATCTCACAAAAGCTAATACCACTTCTGGTTCAGGTTGAACTTCAAATGCTAAATCTTTGGCTACTGCTAAAACTATAGCTCAGAGTGCTATTTCAAAAGGTTATAACACACTAGAAAACTTCACTAAGTATTTAAGTACTCAAAATCTTACTCCTGAGCAGAAAACTATGATTACTGATGCCTTTAAACAAGAACTTGGATGGAAGGCTCCTCTTACTACTGGTAGAACTCAAGCCGAACAGAATGCTGATGTCGCAGCTTATAAAGCGGCAAATAATATTAAATAACACTTATGAAATCTCAATTTCGTGCGGTAAATCGCTTCATCTCGAAAGTAAAATCTACTTCATCAATAGATTGAATATCTTCTTCTGGAACATTCCAGGTGGAAGATATTTCTGTTGCTTGATTTAGTTTACCACAATGAGCTTTTACTTATTTTGTAACGGCTGATTTTGCACAGACAGGGAAAGAAGAAATCTTTCGTATTATAAATACTTCTGGAGATACTCTTACATATGATAAACGTATTCCAGTATGAGGTTATGTAAAACCTACTCACGCTGCTTGAGCCTCTATTCGTGTTAATGATGTTGCTGATATTCTTAATGAAATGTCAGATAATATTGATAATTTTGGTGATATTAATCAGATTGACGGAACACAAACGATTAAGGTTTGGGGTGGTGTATTTAATAATGGTGGTACTGTTTACAATGTTGCTAATCAAACATTAATTGTTACTGTTGGTCAACTTGTTGATAATACAACAAATTATGTTCATTTTGATATTGCTACTCGCTTATTTATTGTTACTGCGTCTTCTACACTTGCAGCTGCTGTGTGTATTGGTAGCGTTGTTGTTACTGGTTGAGTTATTGGTGCAATTACTGATCTTCGTCCTGGTTTTGCAATGACATATGGTGAGCTTACTACAAAATTAGATAAAGCAGGATGATATAGAACCTGATTAATACCGAATGGTTTAATGAGCAGTGATTGATCTTGAAATGAGGTAGTCATTATTGGTGCTGGTTTTATTGCAACTGCTATGATTTCTCCTTATGCTGGTGCTTTTGCACCAAGTGGTTACTTGTTATGTGATGGGGCAGCAGTATCACGTACTACGTATTCAATTTTATTTGCTGCTATTGCTCCAACTAAATGAACTTTTACAGTTACTATAGCAACTCCTTGAGTTATTACATTAACAGCTCACGGTTTAGTTGCTTGAGATGCTTTTTATGCTACAACTACTGGTGCATTATCAACTGGTATGGTAGCAAATACTTTGTATTATGTTAGTGCCACAGGACTTACAGCAAATACATTCCAATTTTCAGGATCACGTTGAGGGTCTTCTATAAATACAACTGGTAGTCAATCGGGGGTACACACTCTTGTATACTGTCCATATGGATTATGAAATGGATCAACTACATTTAATATACCAAATATAAAATGAAGAACAATTGTATGATTAGATAATTCACAGGCTGAATTTCAAGCACTTGGTGTTTCAGGATGAGCTAAAACTCATACTCTTTCAATATCAGAAATACCAGCCCACGACCACGCTGGGACGTATTATTCTAGTAACTATACACATCCATCATCAACATTTCCTGCAACTGCTATGAATATGGCTCCAGTGAGTTCTGCTGTTCCATCACAAGGATGATGAGCTGCACATAATAACCTTCAGCCATATATTACTCTTAATTACATTATAAAAACGTAATATGTCTAAACGTTACTTCAAAGTAAATCCCGAATGAATGAGATTAGTCACTGACTCGGTAACGAGTCCGTGATTTCTTTATATTGGAAAATGATTAGCTTGAGCTCAGGATTCCGATGATACTTGGCAGATTTCTCGTGTCACTTTATGAGCTGGTTGAGTTGATTTAAAATATACTATTGAAAATTGAATTTATTTCGATAGTATATGGGAGAACAGAACTTCATATACTTATTAATTCTTATTTATGTCTCTATCTAATATAGCTGAAAACGATTTCTTAAAGTGCCTTTTACAAGGTACTGATCCATCTTGGAGAGCAGGTGCTACTTTTTATCTTGCACTACATTCTTCTGATCCAGGAGAAACTTGAGATCAAACTACTAATGAAGTAGCTTATACTTCGTATGCTCGTGTTGCTCTTACTAAAGCATCTGATTGGACAGATGCTGGGTCTACATTTACTAATGCTAATCTTGAACAGTTTCCTACTTGTACAGGTGGCTCTGCTACAGCTACTCATTTTTCAATAGGTACTGCTGCATCAGGTGCAGGAGTTCGTCTTGCATCAGGAGTGTTAGGATCACCTCTTGCTATCTCAAATGGTATTCAGCCACAATTTCCAATTGCTTCACTATCTATTACAATCGACTAATGATAACTAAATTTAAAGACATCATTGATGCCTTTAATAGGGGGCAAACAAGGTATACTACGTATAGAAAGGTACCAACTCAAACTACTGTAACTGGTGTTTGGTACGATTTATCAATGAGTCCAGGTAATCCTATCCCACAGTACTATGCTGCAACTCCTATGATTGGTATACCTTTAAGGCAGTCTACAGACTGATGAATATTTCATTGAGGAGATGTAAGTCCAATGAAAAAATATTTACATAGAACGAGTTTACAGTGTAATTCAACGGTACCTCAATGAGCTTTTTTGTTATGTGATTATTTATATTTTTATCCTTTTATAGATGAATGAATAACAGATGAACAATTTTTTGATAATACAAATCCTGTTACTAGGTATGTTGATTGATGATGAGTAAACATAATGGCTGTTTCGGTTGCTGCCAGAACTTGATGAGCAAGATTTCAAGTTAAATATACTAATCAAGATTGAATTGAAGGAAGAATAACTCCTATTCATATTACAAGTAATGCTACATCTAATGGATCGCTTATAACTACACAAGTTACTTGAGCAACTAATTGAAACAGAACTTCACCTTTTTTAACATTGCAAGAATGAGATACTTGAGTTAGGAAGATTGAATCTGTTACAATGCTAGATGCAGATGTATGATTATTTACACTTGTTCTTGTTAAACCGATTATAGAGACTTGTTTGGTTTGAGTGGATGCTCCAGTGGAAGTAGAATACTTTAAAGATAGAAAACTTTTACCTCAAATAGAAACTGACGCATTTCTTAATTTCATAATGATGCCAACGTGATCCTGACTTTGATATACACTGCTTTGTGATTTTACCTTTATCTTTAACTAATTTCTTATATGTGATTCTCTTCAATGGATGACTTCATCAATAAAACCTCTACTCTTGGTCAATTTAAACGAGTTGACTGGAATAAGAATATGTTACCTACTTCCGCAGCTGTTGCTTGAGAATGGTCTTTTCTTGCTAAATGAGCTGGTAATCCAGATTCTGGTTCTATATACAATACAGGAACTAATCTTGCATTCCAAGCTACTTCTGGAAGTACAGTAGGTGCAGGTGGTATACAGCACGGGGGTAATGTATCTCCTGCTACTAAACACGTTATAAATGCCTCAGCATACACAGCAGCCCCTACAACAGCTCCTTGTATTCTTATGCTTGTAGATTTACTTGGGTTCTATCGTGTTTCAACAGTTACTACAACTACTGCTCAAACACTAAACAATTCTGTTACTCTACCAAGGTATACTGATGGTGCAGGAGTACAGGCATTTATGTGGAATACTAATACTACAGCAATGGGTGCTGCAACTCCTAATCTTTCTATTGGATATACGAATAGTGCAGGAACAGCAGGTAGAGCAACACCAGCAGTTCTGCCAGTAGGGAAAACAGCTTGCCCAAATGGACAAATTCTCTACTCTGGAACTGGTGCAGGAAAATATTGACCATTTATGCCTCTTCAATCAGGCGATGCAGGTATTCGCTCAATACAATCAGTTACTATATCGACTTCGTATGTATCAGGTGAGTTCTCAATTGGACTATGTAAGCCTATTTTAACTCTTCCTATTACTACTCTTGGTGTAGCTAGCGAAAGAGATTTAATGAATCAGGTTCCTTCTATGCCACAGATTGTGGATTGAGCCAATCTTGTATGGATGATTTATCACGGAGCAGCTACTCCTGTCAATTCTGCCTTATATGGGCACTTAGATTTAGCTTGGTGAGATTAACTTTACTTATATGAATGCACACAGACTTCTCGAACTTGTAGCAGAGAATATCGATACTGATCGTTATGCTTTTGCTAAAATTATCGAACAAGAAGAAAGATTATTCCTTGCAACAAAAGCAACAGAATTACGATTTCCTTGAATAATTCCACTAATCGAAAACGACTAATGTTACTCTGAAACTACTCTGTCATCCATAAGTCGCCTGGTATGTTCTTTTGAGGGAATATTATTTCAAATGTTCCTGCTAATTTTCAAAAGAATGGACAAATGCGAGCTATTTATTCTTCCGAGGTAAGTGTACCAGACCAGTGGGGACTTCCAGTGGGGTATTACTCTGGTTGGATGTTACCTAGAAAGGCTGGTTATGTAGTTGGTTTTTCTGAAAATGAATTGTCTAGTACTGGTAATGCTGTGATGTGAGTTAATTGAACAGGTAGTTCTAGTTTTAGTTTTACTGGTCTTGCTGATCTATCTTTAGTAGTTTCAGCAACAGGTATATGTAATATTGTTATTACTTCTACTGGTGAAATTGTATGATCTTTATATGCTACAGGAACTAGTTGAATAACTTTATGAGCTGTTTGAACTATATGAGCAAATGCGTTTTGAACAGGTATTAGCACTATAGCGGTTAGTGGCTCTGGGAATATATTTGCTTTATGAATTATGTCTGGTTCGATGAATCCATTTACGGAATTATCTCCTGAATGATTAGCGAATGCAGTATGGTCAGCACTTGCTACAGAAAATAATATAGCAAATACTATGTGAGCTAAACTTAATACTGCTTCATCTGGTTGAGTTGACCTCAATGCTCTTGCTCAAGCTGTTTGGGAATATACTGTTAGAAGTCTTACGGAGAGTGGATGATTAAGTCCTACTCAGGCTGCTCAACTTGAAGCTACTGTTAAAACTGGTGATACTATTCTTAATCTTGGTGATATCTCTATTCCTCTTTAATATGCAGATCTTTGATTCTATTAAACGCATCTATGAATTTGGTGTCACGCAATGAGTTATAAACTGATGCTGACAGAAATGAAAATTATCATTTTCTGAGCTTTTTTTATGACTTGAAAGTGTTCCTCATTTTATTCCTGATAAAGGAAAAATCTGTTTTAAAGAGATTGAATATGGTTGCTGAGTTCACGATATTTTATGTGAATTTTGAGGTACTCGTACAATGAAATTATATGCAGATCTTTGGTTTTCCTTTTACGTAAAGGATCGTATTGACTGGACCTGATTTTGGTTTAGAAATATTTTTTGTTTTGGGCTGTTTATTGGCTTACACTTCAAGTGAAAGGATGCCTGAAACTTTGTAAAATAATTTGCTTTTTTTTAGAAAACTCTTAGCCTAGACGTAATTACACATTACGTTTTTTTGTTATGCAAGAACCTTTCTCAACTTTTAAATTGTCTCTCGCAATTGCTTCAATACTTGGATGAGCTGCATCGCTTCGTTATTTACGTCCAAATGCCACCCCTACCGAAAGATATATGGCATTTTTTATATCTGCGTCTGGTACTTATTATACTACTCCTATTCTTCAAACTTTAGTTGAGCATTATTTTGGTACTAATGCAGGGTGAATGGAAGCGGTTATTGGGTTCACACTAGGTATTTTCTATGTACAAATTATTGATATTGTACAACATTTTATTGCACGTTATCGTAAAGATCCTAAACAGGCTCTTGCTGATTTAATGTCTCTCAAAAAGTAATTTATATTGCTTTTTTTATTATCTTTTCTATAATCTTTTTATGCCTAACACTGCAACGCTTTACTTTACAAAATTTTCTAATTGAGAAAAGCATATTCTTACCCAAATTGGGTGGGAACACGCTAATGAGCCAGAGGTTTTAAAAATAAGACCTATTGATGCTTATCAGATTAAAGATTTTGTTTATGAAGAGTATCAGAAAATAATGAATATTTCTTATAGACAGGTTGTTGATGCTTACTTTCCTAACATATAATTATATGTCTACTGAACGATTAGAGTATGAAGATGATACTGTTCCTGCCGCTATACAACATCACTGGAGAGAAGTAGCTCGTCAAAGGGCTAGCAAAATACTTGATGATGCTGAGGCACGGGAAATGGAACCTGGTCAGAACTATTGAGCTATCCCAAACTTTACTCCGATTAACACAACCAAGTAATGGCTATCGAGCAACGCAAAATTGATTACATTCTCGCACGTTATCCTGAAGTTCAGCATAAACGAACACATTTTTGAATCATTCGTAATGAAATGGTTGAACATTTTGGTTCTGGCTGTGCTTATGATGACTATATATCATTGGTTACACAAGATATTTCCGTTTCTGTTAATGCTGCCGTAGAGGATAATCCTTTATATGAAGTTAATGGTAATCGTTATGTTGTGTGACCTTTTTCATTCTCTATTGATGAAATAGACGGTATCTTTGCTGATTACTCTATATATGGTAATAATTTGTCTCAACAACAGATTATGCACAAGTATAAATTTAAGCCAGAAGCCTGGGACGCAATAAAAAGAGCGTTCCGATTGAATAAGTATTCACACGTAGTATCACCATTCACTGCTGACAACTCTACTGAAGAGGAATTAGATGGACGAATCGATGATGCTATTGAGACTCATCACGATACTTTAGTTGAACGACTTACTTATACTCACGATCGTAAGTTTAAGAAAGAAGCGAAAGCTGCGTTTAAGGCTAAAGGTAATCTGGATTACTTTACTCAAAGAATTCAGGAAGCTGTTCAAGACTACGTTCCGATGTACGACTGAACGTTTATAGAAGTATTAGAACGCCATTCATCTAATATTGAACACGTTGTTATCTCTGATATACATATTGGTAAACTTGAGACGAATAAGATTCTAAATAGATTATGAGAGGTTGCTGACTATTGTGTCGCATCACCTGCTGATACTATTTATATTACTTGTCTTGGTGATCTTGCTGAAGCATTTACCTGAGATGGTATGCACTCTAACCAGATTGCATTTGGTACTGACCACGACTTTGGTATGTATGGATTCAATCTACTAGTCAGAGTATCTGAAATCTTTGAACGTATGATTAGATTCATTGTTGAAAAAGGTGACAAGAAAGTCATCTTTACTGGTATCACTGGTAACCACGATAGAATGTCTATTGAAAAAGAGAAGGATCAAGAACGTGTTGGTGGTCTTGTAATCTATGAAATGTTAAAGCGATGACTGAATAATGTTGCTACAGTGAATTATTATAACTCACACGCTGCAACATTTGAAGCTGATGGAATACATTATATTATTCATCACTGAGATGGCAATATGGATCGTCAACAGCCAGAAAAGGTCGTTATAACGTATTGAAACCTCTCAGCCTATAATGTTATCCTTTCTGGTGATAAACACACGCTACGAGCCTCTGAATGACGTAATTTCACTAATATTAAAGTACCAGCACTTGCTTGAGTTGGTTCTTACGATAAAAGTATGAATTTACACTCTGAAACTTGATTTTTAGTAATCCGCACCAATAAGCACTGAACGGTTGATTTTGAATTCAAACGTTTGCAAAAATAATTTTTACCCTTATACTATTTGTCCTATGACTGTTTTCATTTCTTGTGGGCATAACAATGCTCGAACATCTTGGTACTCTGTAACTCGTGATAACTGAGCCGTTGGCAATGGATTCACTGAGTATCAGGTGGTACGAAAAGTTGCTAATCAACTTTTAAAAACATATGCTGGTAAGCATAAACTTTCTATTCTCCCTGAAGGATTAAATCTACAGGACCGTATAAAGTTTATCAATGCGAACGCAAAGACCTGAGATATTTGTATTGAACTACATATGAACTCTGGTCCTGCTGTAGCCTCTGGTAACGAAGTGTTTTATCACTGAGATTATCCTAAGATGGCTAGCACTTGTGATAAGATATCTAAGACACTTGAAAAATGAATGTGAGTCATAGCACGTGGTGCTAAACCTGATACGAGTACTCGTTTTGGTCGTCTTGGCTTCTGCCGTGATACAACTCCTGTAGCTTATCTTATTGAGCTTGGATTTATATCTAATATGGATGACATTGATGATGTATGGAGTAAAGGTGCAGCGTCACTAACCACAGTAATTAACACTGTGTTTTAGTCCTAAAACTTACTTATGCGTTTATGATTCTATTGTCTTATTAGCTTTATAACTCTTATGAGTTATGCTACTCCTTGTTCGTACGCTTTCATTTAAAAAAACCGCACCTTAATTGGTGCGGTTTTAATTTATGCTAGAGTTTTTAAATCTAGAGATGTTTTATCTTTCATAAGTGCCATAAGATCATTATATGTAAACATATAGTAGCGTTTATCTTCTGCTACGTATATGCCTATTAGTGCTCATTCTGGTCTATACTTTGATATAAGTTGCATCGAAGCGTGTTGATTAGGACGTATCTTAGACTTATAGAAGACCTTATCTGTCTTAGAAACGTATTTTAGTTCAACGTGGTAACAACCTGTTTTGTATTCACATACGAAGTCATACGGCTTGTAGCCCATTGCTTGGTCAGAGAACTTAGCTACGAACCATCCATTTTTACGGAGCCTCTCAGTGAGAAATCATTGGAAGGCTTTTTCGTTTTGGATTTTAATATTTTTACATTCAATTATAGGTAGCATATGTTTAAGGATTAAGAATATAGGACCAAGTAAATTTTCCAGCAGTTTTTCTTTTTCAATTACATACGTATCATATTGATGTGTGTGCTATATTGGTTATTTTTGATGCTTCTCTTGTTGAATTATATTGTGCTATTAATATTCATTGTTTTGAAAATTGATATACAGTAATTCAATTATTTCTTCAATTTATTGATGATGCAATTTTTTGGTTAGTTGATTGTACTCTTCATATCCAAGAGTGTTTGTTGTTTTCTGATTGTGTTACCCATTCTAAGTTGTCTAAGTCGTTATTAAGTCTATTTTTATCTTTATGATTAATATGTGGTTTATTATCTGGATTTGGAATATAAGCAAATGCTAATAGTCTATGAATATAATAAGTTTTACGTTTTTTTAGTATAGTTAGAGTTATTACTTTATACCCATTTACTATTCTTGATTTCATTATAAGACCAGTTTCAGTATTAATAATTACTCATTCTTTTGTTATACTATAATGAGAGTTGAGTACGGGAAGCATTTTTAGGAGGTTTGTTAATGGTAATGTTATTAGGATTAAGTCAGTACTCTTTTTGGTATGCCTTAACACGTTGATATCTTTGGTTCTTACATTCATCATCAGAGAAGTCAATTATATGAACTCGCTCTTTTTTAGGATGTTTGCGTAATGCTCTTCATACTGCTTGAACGATAGTTCATTCAAATTGTACTCAAGCGAACATAAAGATTGTGTCTATAATAGGAATATCTACTCAGCGAGCTACTTTTCCTGTTGTCGCTACTATAATGGAAAACTCTCCTTTTTCAAGAGCTTCTATAACTATTTTATCGTCTTTTGGTTTAGTTTCTCCTGTTATCATTGCTACCTTAAGTCATTTCTTTAAGAGGGCTTCGTAGATGTTGTTAACCTCCTCTATTCTCTCTGAGAGTATTAGTGAGCCATTTCAAGTTTTACTATGGTGAGCAATTAATCTAACTTGGTATTCTAATCGTTCTTTGTTATTAAACATTTCAGCTCTTTGTTCAGCCCAGTTTTCGTAAACGTAAGGCTCTGGTGCTTTGTATCTGTAGACGTGTATATGTTCTGGTACTATGTTGTATTTTTCTATAGTCTGGCAGATTATTCGCTTACCAAAAATCTTTTCAAAATCTTCTGTACTAAGTTCTTTTTTATAAGGCGTTCAGGTCATTCAGTATAAATATTTTGCTCAGCTTTGTGCTAGTGCTTGAAACATATTTTTGTCCAACGAATAATCACATTCATCGTATATAATTACTTCAAAATCACCTAGCTGTCAGTTAGCTTGAATGAATGATTTGTGAGTAGTAATAGTAACTTCTTGTAGATCTTTCTTTTCTCCGTAGAAAACTCCTGGTGTTATGTTTGTAAACTCTTTAAATTTCTGAATCATTTCTTTAAGTGTTTGTATATTGTGGCATAGGATAAGTGTGCTAGTGTGCATTAGCGTTGTTATTTGCATTGCTATATGTCACTTACCTTTACCTGTTCCCATTATTATAAGTCCACATCCATATTTATATTCTTGATTTCTTTTATGGATTGTTCTGATAACGTGGTATTGTTCTTCCGTTGGTTTACCTAAATATTTTATACCAAAAGAAAGTCCCTTAACTTGGGGACATTCTAATCGGTCATAGATGTAGCGAGCTGATGGTAGGAATTCTCATTTACGAGTATATAGTCTATACTTTTTTTTGAAGTCCGTGTATCTACTCTCTTCTTTTGACTCTAACGTGAAGAACTCTTTTTTGATTTTGAGGTCATCGTTCATTGTGTAGGGTTGTTAGTAGTAGTACCGAATTGTTCTTTTTTCTGAGCCATCCACCTTCCAGTGACGTAGGCTAGATCATAAGGGTAACTTGGATTTGTTATTACACCTGTACCTTCACGGATATAGAATCATTCTGATAACATAAAGTTAAAGAATGCGTCATCCATTTCTTCGGTAAGAGATGTTGGTTCTGCTATAGTAGACATAAGAGAGGGGGTTAAAGAATGTTGGCACCAGTTGGAAATACATTAGCAATTTGAATTGAGATATCTGGTTTACCACTTGTTATTTTGTGCCAAGCTCTTACAGCTTGTAATCTAACACCATAATCAACAAGTAAGTCACCTGTTTTAGGATTAGCTGTAACAGCGTTATCCATTATATCTTTCATTGTTTCTGCGATGTAATCATCAGTAATTCCGTGATCTTCCATAGCTACTACGATTGAATCTTTTTTAGGACCATCGTTGCGAACTATGGAAGTTGCGGTATCTGTTGTAGTAAGTTCTGTAGACATTATCATTTGTAAGTAATAGGCTTAACCTTTTTAGCCTTAGGAAGAACAAGTTTAGCTGTTTTCCATTTCTTGGATTTGTATCCAATTTTAGCTGAATGTGGCTTAGGTTGTTGACTTAGTTTACTCACGTCTACAGAATTATCAAGTGTTTTTGATTCTGCACCCTGTTTTTGCGATTCTAATGTCTTTACATAGAACTCTGCAAGTGGATTTTTTGGTGAATTTTTATATGAATCTACATTATGATTTGTAAGATTTACTACTTTATTTCTTTTAAATGGTGCTAGTCATACTAGTTTTTTTGACAATACTTCTCTTGCTGTTGCATTATCTTGAACATTTTTATCTCCTGGTTCTTCTCTGTTATTAGTTGCAGCTCCAATAGACTTGTTGTCTTTTTTAAATGATCCGTAACTTCAAGCTCATTTACCGTAAGCTTTACCAGTTTTTTTATCGAAGTCATTTGTATCAAGTGCAAGTGGATTTGGATGTTTTGAGTTAGCTTCTTGAGTATTGTATATTAAGTTAAGTACATTATTCACTGTAGAAGCATATTTTTTGCCCATTACAGGGTCTTTAGCTATTTTTCCGATAAAGTCTACGTTTCAAAGTCAAACGCCCGTTTTAAGCACGTTTTTAGCGTTTTCTGATACATTCATTTTATCTATACCATAGAATGTTTTTTCAATTATAGGTAAACGAAGATTATCTGGCATATATTTACCTGCGAGAGATAATACTGAACCAAGATATCTAGCATTGAGATCACCATTTTTAGCAGATTGATGTATTAACATATCTGTTATCATTGTAGAGTTTACTACTCTAGTTAGTTCAGGATTCTCATCTATTAATCCTGGGTGTAGCTGTTTAGCCCTTAGACCGAGGTATTGAACTTGAGCGTATTTATCAGTAAGCATTAGTTGGTTACCGTACTCAGCAATGATTGCTTTTTGTAGGTTTTCTCTAGCTATAGGAGAAATAAGTCTGTCGTCTGTTACGTTGTATCTTTCTTTTAACTCTGCCATATATTCTTTATTAGCTATGAATCATAGCATCATTCTTCCTGCTCAAGGTAGCTTAGCTTCTGCTGTTGCTTGAAGTATAGCTGCTTGTCTATCTTTTATCTTTGGATTAGTTTCAACTATCATTGCTTGGTATGTTTGTGGACCGACATCTTCTACCAGCTTTTGCATTATAGCATCAAATGTTCCATCACTGATACCGTACTCTGATCCAAGTTTCATTAATGTATCATTTCACATTTCAATATTATTGAATGCGGTAAGTGATTTATATAGACCATCTACGTTGTTTAGTTCTGGTTTTCACATATCCATTGCTTCTTGTGCAGTGTATAGTACATCTGCATTGAAGACTCCGTTATAGAAATCTTTTGCAACTGGATCACGTTCTACTGATTTTTGGAATAGTTCGTAAGCTGCTTCTTTGTTAATGTCTTGAGGAGTATTAAAGAACTTACCAGCAACTTTAAATGGAACAAGATTCTTCATTAAGTACTTCCAAGTGTGTTCTCCTGGAGCCTCAATGAATTGTGAGATATCTTCTGTTGTACGAAGTTTATCTGCAAGTTTCATTGATTGATTAGTTTCATTCTTTATCATTAGCCATTCAGATACATCATCTCCTGCTTCAGGATATGGTTTCATACCGTAGACCTCTGTACCAGGACTGAGAGAGTATCTTCCGATACCATTAATAACTCTACCAAGTTCTTTATCAGTTGCTTCAATAGCGAAATCAAATCCTACTGATGTTCTCATACCGTTTAGTAATGTAGGTGCTAGTGCAAATACATTGAACTCTCGATACATAGAGTTTATAGATTCTTCTAAGAATCCTAGAGTTGCACCAGAGATTCATCCGTATTCAGTTACTGCGTTTCATTGAGAGTCAACGTAAACGTACTCTGATGTACCATATTTAATGGTATTTGTTATTAGTCTACCAAGTAGAGACCCTTGTCCAGCGTTAACGTAATCGTTAAGTCCGTACATATAGTTTTTAATCTTTTCAAGACGTTGTTCAAGAGGAAGATATTGGTTTTCAGATTGATTTGTTTCAACATATACTGCCACTTTTCAAGCGAGTAAGCTTGTCATAATAATATTTCTAAGTTCTCATCCATCTGGTCCGTCTATCCAACGTTTAAATGATTTAATGTCTGTTACTTTACCAACTTTGATTGCGTTAGATAATTCTGTTACAGATGTGATAATCTGTGCAGCTCTTTTCATTGTATAACCCTGCATAAAGTTAACTGGTAGGTACATTGATGAAGAGAATCTATTTGTGGTACGAGAAGCTGTTTTTGAGTTGGTGTAGAATGCAGAGTATTTATCGTGAGCACGAACCCTAATCTCATCAAGTAAGTTAGGCATCATATTTCAAGCTTTGTATTGGCGTTCAAATTCTTTAATATTGTAACCGTCAATTCCCATTTCAGCCATAGCTTCTGCTAGTGCAGTTCTTTTAGCCCAAGGGTCTGAAGCTAGGTCCCATATGTTATGCCATCCTCATTGAAGTACACGAGCTGTACCCTTTGTAACAGTGTTAAGTGTTTCATTATTTTTACGTAGGTTAGCTACCATTGCTCCGAGTGTATCAATCCAACCTTCTCCGAATTCAACATTAGCATCTAGTCTCATTTCTGATTTTAGAATACCAGCGTCATCCTGAAGTAGCTTAATTAATTCAGAGTTAATAATTGATTCAAGTCCTTTACTACGTGAGAAGAGCTGTACTGCCCCCATTACTGTATTTGATACTAACAGAACTTGCCCTGCTGTAACACCTACAGTATATTTAAGAGGGATAACAATATTACGAACAGCGTGGTGAAGTTGTTCCATTAATTGAACTAGCTGGTTGTCTGGACGAGATTGAAATAGCATATCTTTAGCTAGAGATTCTACTTCTTTTCGTTGTGCATCTGTTCTTAATGGAGTAGGAACTTCATTCCACATTGATTCAGTAAGAGCTTCTTCATAGTCGTTAAACTTTGTAGCAGGCACATCTTTGAAGTGTGTCATTATAGCTAGAGTTTCGTTTGTTTCTAGATCTTTAAGTAGATTTAAAGCAAAATCTTTTGACTGAGCATTACTGAGAGCATAGTATTTTCTTAGATCAATTCCTGTGTTTTGCAGTGTTTGGTATAGAGAGTATCTTGAATCCATATACTGATGAAATTCAGCAGTACTAGAGAAGAACTCTTTAATTTCTGGATCGATGTTTTCATAATCAATTAATCCTCATTGCTTATTGAAATCGAAAGCATTTTCTCCTGCAAGAAGATTTCTTTCAGCTTTTTTTATTCTAGTGAATAGTAAGCTAGCAGGTGATTCTTTTGGTGAATGAGTTATTAACCCATTAGCCATTTTAGCATCGAAGTCTGCTTGAGAGATTAAGTCTGGTCATTTTATGGTTCTCTTCCATACATTATAACGCTCAGAAAGCCCTCCATTATAGAGGGCATCCTTAAGCGAGTCGTGTAATGCTCTTACAGCTTTTACAACAGGATTCAGTTTAAGATTTGAATGATCGAGTTGTAGGGAACGGTTGTTCCAGAAGTGGTCTGTAAAAGCTTTTGTTTTAGCACAAGCACTCATATTAGAAAAGGTTAGAAGATATCTCACAGGTTGCTGTGTCTGCGAGTGTACTGAATTCTTCATCTATCTTACTAAGTTTTTTAGGAATTTCAACGTCTTCTACGACTTGTCTAGTATTTGTAAGCTTAACAGAGTCTCATTCCCATCCAAATGTTGATTCTAATGTCTTACCAAATGTAGGACTTCATTCTGTTAAATCTGTATATACGAATGAGAAGTCATATGAATCAAGGTATGCTGGATTGATACGAGCGTAATCAATTTGATCAATTGGAGTGAGTGATTCTTTTTCAAGTTTGAAATCGAATCCTTCTCCTTCAATTTTGATTGGACTGAACCCTGTAATATCTTCAATAGCTACTGTCATCTTCATATCTGTAGCGAGGATGTTACCAAGGTAATCCTTTGCTGCATTGATGTTGTCGTCATCTCCTGTATACCTACTAATAACTTCTCCCTGAGCATTTGTATATTGGTATGAGTCGATTGTATCTTTACCAATGGTTTCTCCATAGAGTTTTTGAATCTTGCGAATCTTTCTAGCGAGTCCTTGGTAAGGAAGTGTACCTACTATAGCCTTATCTTTTGGAGCAATTTCTAAGATCTTTTTCTCAATATATTTACCATATTCAAGAATTTGCATTAGAGGATTAGGAAACTTAACATCTCCTGCATCAGCCATAAGAGTACGGAAGATCGGTGAGTTGTTAATTGTATTAAGGTAGTAGTTGCGTTTAGCTCCTGATTCAGTTACCATTGTAAAGATTGGAGTAAGCTCAATATCTTTCGCTCAGTCTGTAATCTTTCTAAGGCGGAATGCTTCGAGAGTTTGAACTACATTATTAAGAATTTTACCAAGAAGATTTGAGTTGATTTCTGCTTTAACAGCATTTGCTCCTTCTCTTTCTAGTTTTTTATTTCTTCCCATAATACGTCCGATAACTTCTGATTTTTTATCAAGATGTTTTACTGCATCAGATGCGTAATACTCTGCAAGGTAAGCGTAGTCATCTTTCATACGTTCTCTAAGTGCAATTCCAATATTAGATTCATCTCCAGGGAATTGTTTAATGAATTCATTAATTTCTTCTATCTTATCTTTACTAATATCTTTTTCAGCTTTGTTAAGTGATTTAGATAGAACTTCTTCTGTAATATCGTTTACTTCTGTTTGGATACGGATGTTAGCTTTTTGCATTGCATCTTGTAGACCCTCTTTTGTTTTGAAAGGAAGTTTTTCAAACGTATCAAACTTATTGAGTTCAATGTATTTGTTGATTGTATCAACTGATTTACTATTGAAGATTCCGTAAGCTTTGTTCATTGTTGAACGGTTTGATAGTTTTTCTTTTGTAGCTCCTGTTACTGGAGCAGCAATGTTTGCTGGAGTAGCGTTTGCAACCTTATGTTCTGGTTGAGTTGCCCACACATTTAGATTCATTGTTGATTCGTATAGTGGGTTACCTTTAGTGTCTCGGAATGAGAATGATTCAGGGAGTATTCCATTAAGTTCGAATTGATGGTAATCTGATAGTTGTGAAACAAAATCTTTCATCACTTGGTTGTATGCGTTACCTTCGAATGTAGTTACAGAAGTATCTGTAGTAAACATTCCATCTTCTCCTTCGTCTATACCACCCATTTCTCTAAGCGACTGTTTATCATTTGATGACATATCTTTCTTCATACCTTGAGCGAATTGACGGTAGAGTTGGTTGAATGTAGATGTGGCATATGATTCAGTATTATCATCAAGTGCGATCTTTTGGAAGTCACCTGAGTAGATATTATTTATTAGACCGTGTAGTGATTTTTTAGTATCAGGTGCAAGGTTTGTAGCAATAGCAAATACATCATCAGTAGCATCGAGAACTTCAAACTTTTGAAGAGATTTAAGGAACAGCTGTAGGATTGTATCGTTTTCTGGGTAATGCTTACGGAATGTAGCAGAATGAACTCTTTCGTATGTTGCTTCCATTGCAGTTTTAAATGCTTCTGGAGTAACAGCGTATTTTTCAAGAAGTGGACTAGCCATTCTAGCTGCAACGAATCCATCGAATGAAGGAAGGAATTCTGATGCACGTGAGTTAAGAATATCATTTTTCCATCCTGGATTTTCTGTAGCAACTGTTTTAATGATTGCAGAGATCTTTGTGTAGTTGTACCCAGCATCTACTAGCATTGTAGTAATTGCATCGAATGCTTCTTTACCTGTAGCGTATTTAGTTTCCTTAATAGCATTACCAAGTGTTTCTTTACGTGAAGCTTCGATAGCTTTTTTAACATCAGAGATAGAAGATTCAAGAACACGGATTCCATTTTCCTTCCAAGTATTGAATTCAGAATGAGTTTCAAAGTCTGTACTATCAATATCTGTTTCTTTAAGAGCGTCTAGGTCTTCTGTAAGATTGCGTAGGTAATCGTTGCTATCTACTGCACTTAGTTCATCATCAATGTTTTCTGTAAGCGTTTTACCGTTGATATAGATAGCGTCAAGATCTTCTGAACCAGTAATAGCATCAAGATATTCATTTTTAATATCATCTGTAATGATGAGTTTATCTGATGTAATGTATGATCCTTCAGTGAGTTCTCCTTTTTTAGTTTTGATAGCACTTGCCTTACGAACAATTTCAGAGAGTACTTGTCTGTACATTTCTCCAATTTTACCAATTTCACCGAATGAGTGGATTAGTTGTGACTCATCTACTGTAGGTGCGTTAACTGGATTAGCTCCCATACCCTCTAGAACTTCTTTGGCTTTAGGATTTTCTATGTATGTACCATCGAGAATATCTCCTAATTCTTTACGAGATTCTGTATTGATTGAGTTTTCTGAGAGACGAGATAGAGACTTAACAGATGGTGCGTAATCAAATTTAAACTCTGGCATTTCGAATGAAGTATACTTAATAGCAAAATGCTTTTTAAGTTGATCATAACCATTTACTTCTACCATATTTTTACCGTTTGATTGTACTACTGAGAATGCTACTGGGTAGACATTTTTAGTATCTTGAACTTTATCAAGGAATGCAGTCATTTCTGGATTGTTTGTACTACGAGCAAAGAAGTTTGATGAAACGAGGTAGTTAGTATTAGCATCTACTTCAGATTCAAGGAACTTATTGATTGTCATATACTTACCGTTTTCATCTGAGAATTCAGCGTATGTGATATCAGGATTTTTAGACTCTGACACTAAAATAATAGTATTTTTGTTTGCAGGGATTTCATCTACTGGAACTTGTGAAACAATTCTTCTTCTTTCTTGATTGTTTACATTAAGTTCTCCGATTTTAGCTGCTGTAACATCGTAATACTTTTTTAGATTAGCTCGTACATTTTTGTTTCCAAGGAATGCTTTGATTCCAAGTTGTGATCCAGCAAAGTCTGGAAGACGCATAACTTGTAGCATTTGGTAGAGCATTTCTGGCTGGATTGATACTTTTTTACCATTGATTGTGTATGAGAATCCAATGTCATCTCATTTAACTACTTTTTCATAAAGACTTGTTACAAAGTCATTTGAGTAAGCAATAGATTGATCTATGAGAGCTTTTTGTTTTTGAACAATGCTCATATCACTATTTTTAATAGAATCAATAGTATTCTGAAGTTCTGATACGAAGTTTTTACCAAGTGAGCCATTGAAGAATACTCTTTTTAGTCCAAGGTTTTTCCCCATCTGTACTATAGCTGTATCGAGTTGATTGATGAATGTATCAGTTGTAGCTACACCTTCTTTAAGAAGTCTACCAAGTGTTGACTGATTCTTTGTAGAATCTGTTACCATTGAGCGTAGAATAGAACTTGTTTCGAGCTTAGCTATTTCAGATTTAATATATTGTTCAGTGAATTGATCTTTATTTACGAGTCCAATGTAATCATTGAATCCGTGGATGTAATTTTCTACAGTTGACTTAAGTTGGCTAGATGGGACAGTATTTTTAATCATAGAGTTGATAATTTGGTAAATAAATTCTTGTTCTCCTGCTGTTTTAGCTGATTTAGCGAAGCGGTTGAATAACTCATCTTCACTAATCTTTTGCATAATGTGTCTAATAAAGTAACTATTTTTATCGAAATCTTCTTTAGTAAATTGAAGTATATCTAATTCTGCTAGTGTTTTTTCTGATATTGGTTTACCTTTTGTATTGAATAGTTTGTTAACTACATCATCAGTCATTCCAGTTAGGTCTGTTTTACGTAGTTTAGCAAATATTGATTGAACTAGAGCCATAAATTTATCTATAAAGTTTTGACGTTCTAATTTGTTTAAGAATCTAGCTCCTGAATCTTCAATAGCGTGTGCGATTGCTTCATCAATGAATTCTTCATCTGTTTTATAGAATGCTCCGTATTCAGTTTTAACTCTAGCAAAGTAAGGAGTATCTTTAACTGCTTTTGACATTGAGTCATAGAGCTCTTTTTCATCTGCTTTTGCGTGCATAATCCATACGTGACCGAACTCGTGTAGTGATGTAAATTCAGTCATTTTTGAGTCATCTATGATGAGTTTGCCTTGATATGGTGATACTATACCTTTCATTCATTCTGGAAGCTTACCGTAAACAATAGGTATGTTTGGAAATGCTTTTTGAAGTTGCATCATCATTCTCATTCATTCTACTTTAGGAACTTTTGGTAATGCAAGATTTGTATTAAGTCTAGGTGTAGTTTTACGTAGTAGCATTTCTGAGAATCCGCTCCAGATATTTTTTAAGTAGTCTGGCTGATTCATTGTTACTTCTGTAATAGTTGATTTAACTCATTTTGTTTTAAGTCCTGTTATAATTTCATCTTGAGCTTTAATATCTGCTAAGTATTTAACTATAGACATTTCATCCATTGTCTTAAACATTTTACCAAGTGTCTCAGATAGTTCTTTTCAGTCTAGGTTTTTGAGTGCAATTGAGTATGTACCGTCTTCATTTTTAGTAAACATTCTGTAGGCAGGATGACCGAATAGAGCCTGTAGCGTAGTTTTTTTACCACGAGAAGCTAGGTCAGTGAGCATTTCATTAGATAGAGCAGCTCTAATAAGAGTTACTTCTTCAGATGATAAGTTATCGAATGATTTCTTATTGAAGATGTTAAGTAGTTTTTCTGTTTGAGTTCAACCTGGAAGCTGTTTAGTAAAGTATTCGAATACTTGAGCGTTAGCCGCAACATCATCGAGTACTGTAGCATTAAGTGCTTTCTTTTGATATGTTGAACGATTAACTGTACCGAAGAATTTGCTTACGTCTTGCTTTTCTCCTGTAGCAATATTAAGTACTTGTCATTGTGAGAATACGTGAACTGGAGATAGACGTTCTCCTTCTACAAGTTTACCAGCTCAAGCTACATCATCACGGTAAATATCTCTTAGCATTTTACCAAGCTGACGTTTTACTGTCTTTTCATTCATTGTATTAGCATTGAATTTGAAGTCTTTACTTGGGGCAACACCTGATATTTTACGGTAGAGTTGAGCAGCTGCACTATATTCAGGATTAGCTTTAATATAATTAGTGAGAGCAGTATCTATATCTAGTGTTCAATTTTTACCAGCTTCTGTTACTTTAGCACTCCAGAACTTGTTACTATTTTCTCCTTCCATTCCATTCATCATTGATTTTTCTATTGAAGCGTTAGCTGCTTGTTGAGATTTAAATGCCATAAAATTTGCCATAGTTTTTTCACTATTAGCAGATATTAGGTTATCAGCAAGAGCTGTACCGAGCATATGTGTGTCAGCAGTTGATTCTGTTTTCTTAGCTACTCTTTCAAGCATTGCTTGTACGTTTTCAGCTACTCTGTTTGCATTTTTAGCAAGAGTCTTATCTCCTGTAATATTTCTTAGGTTAATAAGATTTTCAGGAACGTTAGCTCATACTTTGTTACGGTTTAGAATGCTAAGTTGTGCTAAGTCGTACTCTCCATTTTTGATGAGATCAAGTTCCATTTGTGTGAGATTTATTGTACCATCCTTAGCAAATGTCTTTTGAATATCATATTCTTGAGCGAGCATTTGTGCTGTTTTGGTGCTACGAGCCATTAATCCAATACCAAGATTAATTGGTAGGTTCATAATCATATTGTCTTGAATATCTTGATCTGTCATACCTTTTCACATAAATACTTGTGATGCTGGGTCATATACCATTGTGTCTGTAAGCATTTCTTTAGAGAACGCTTTCATTACTGAATGTTTATCTCCGAATGCTTTAGCAACTCATAACATATCATCAGTGAAGTCTATAACTTTTTCTGATTTAGATAGTGCAGCCATTCATTCTAATACTCAAGGTATTTTAGACACACCTGATTCTACCGCTGTACCACTTATAAAGGCAGGGATTTGTGAAACGATTGATGGTGCTCCGTCCCATAGTTCATATAGATTACGAACAGCTCCGTATCAAGCTTTTTGCCATTCACCTGCGTCTTGTTCTGCTCCACCTACTGTGTATTTGAATTCGTTAGCGATATCTGGTCATCCAAGTCCTGTTTTAGTTGCAGCGTAACGAGCTACATCGAATACTTTTCCGATTGCTGCTAGTCCTGCTTTAAAGTAACTTCAATCATTTTTGAATTTAGCAATAGCTGCACTATTAGAGTCTGCTTGTAAGTTATTAGAGAAGTCTGATATTTTTTGAGCGAGTTCATCTGAACCTTGTTCTTCCATAGCTTTGTCGTAAGCATAAGCAGAACCTTTTCCTTCGTTAAGATACTTAGCTTGTCTACGTAGTAGCTCTTGTTGAGCAGGTATAATATCGGATTCCAGGTATCTTTTGTATTCATCTTTTGAACCAAATGTATAACCAGCTCCCATATATTTTGCAATAGGATCACCACTCTCAGTTAGAGCTTTATTAGTTTTTGTTGGATCAATTCAATCCATTGTATCAATTGTATCATATAGAGATGAATATTGTTTAGTAGCTTCATCAACTTGGTTAGCAAGTACAACTCTTTTGTTTGGACTGCGTGTTTGAAAATCACTCTTTAATCCAGAGAGAAATGTAGATTGAACGGAACGTTGTGTTTGTTCCATTTTAGCTTGAGCTTCTTTAGCTTTTTTTTCATCAGCAGCCCATTTTTTTTCAGCTTCTGATCCGTCCATATCTCAAGTGAATGTACCTGAGAATAGGTCCCATCCTTGTCATACGTATTTTAGTCCAGTACCAATTGCACCTAAGGCTTTTGCTCCAGGATCGTATACATATTCGTCTAGGAAAGATGCTCACTCTCATTGAGCTTGCTGTTTTTGTTCTTTAGTTACTTGTTCTGGTACAATAGGATTAGTAGGTTCTTTTTTAAGAAAAGATTGAAGTGGGTCCTGACCAAAGAAAGACATATTGAATAAGTTAAAATATAGTTTGAGTTATTCTATCGGATTGGAGTCTTGTGTCAAAAAGAATGTAATGGTTATTCATAAAGGAATTGCGTGGAAGAAGGTGAATCTTCAACTCAACCCCTCTACGAAAGAGGGCTTATCTGTAAAATAATGTAGAGGAAACGTCTATTGTGGAGAAAGTTTATTTAATGAAAAAGTAATTTTCTGTTTGATAGAATGATTCCCAGTTTTTAGTATAGAACTCAAACATACGGTGTAATTGATCTGCTGGAAGTTCTGTGAGTCACATAGTCTTGATGCAGTTTTGTAGCTTAAATTTAGTAGATTCAATCACAGATGGATTGGTTACTACTACTTCAAATTCTACAATGTATCAGTATCCTGCATTTTTATCAAGGCATACTGTGAAGTAGAATCCGTCTTTATCTACTACATCGAATGTTTTTCTGATGCGTGACCATTTAGCTTGTGGTCTAATCTCAGCTTGAGCTGTTAATATTGCATCGAGATCTTCTATAGACATTGGGATAGGTATTTCTAGCTCTTTACGGATTGTTCCGTTTTGGGATCTTCCTCAGTCTACAGTTGATTTCATAACAAGTAATACCTGTGTTCAGGCTACTGTTTTGATTTCTCTACTTCGTACTACAATATCGTTTCAATTACGGAATTCCTGTATCCTGAGTTTATCTTCGTGGTCTATTGGAAGACGTTCTTCGAATGCAGGCATTATTTTAACTCTATGTGGTACTTCAAAGTAATGGTTACGATGAGTTTCTTCTGTAGCTTCTCTAACAGATTTAAAATCTTTAGCGAGTGCTTTGATAAATATTTCTGGTGGAAATGCTGTTCAAAGTAAAACTTTTAGCTCTACTTCATAATTAGTGTCTGACATCTTAATGTAGGTAAAAAGGTAAATAAAAAAGAAACGGTTTCCCGTTTCTTTTGTCCAGCTACAGCAACGCAATTATCTCTCACTGGACGCTTTTCATTCTATAGATTTATCCTGTAAGTCAATAGAATTACACGGACAAATTGATTTAAGAAACCAGATTGTTTTATCTATTGAAGCTTTGATTTCGATAAACAGATTCTGTGTAACTAAATCGTCATTTGTGCCTTTAATAGCTTTATCTAGGTGTGAGCAGAGTATTTGTGATGACCTTAAGATCATTGCGGTTAGCTGTTCTGGAACAGTTGTTTCTTCTTCTTTTATACCTGATACAAGTAGATACCTAGATAGTACTCCTGTTGGAAACTGACCTAGTTTTCGTTCTTGTTCAGCAAGCAAATCAACCCAACCGATTGCTTCATTGTATTTATCTCCGAAGAATCAGTGCATCTCAATGAAGTTCGGACCAGTGAAGTTCCAATGAGCTTGTTTAAGTTGTTGTGCGTAGACTGAACATTCAGCGAGCAGAGTATCTAGGAATGCGATACGTGTATCAGACATATTGGAAAGGTTAGTGCTAACGGATTATACACAAGGTTAATCTATTTTCAAGAGTTTTGTGTGTTTCATTAGCATTTCACCGAATTTTGGAGTAGAAGTATACTTATCTATCTTTTTAACTTCAGCTTGCATACAGGCTTTTTCCATTCTAGAGTTACCAATTTTGTGGAATAGCTCAGCTAGTATTCCTAACTGGTATGCTGGATCTTTGAACTTGAGTTCTTGTTGGAACTCCATCATCATTTGAACGTGGATAAGAACATCAAGGTCAGCATCGCTTTCCTTGAGTATATCCATTTCTTCTTCAGATAACTCGATGTTATCGGTTATCATAGCGTTTTGTTTACGAGTACCCAGTATAATCTCTGGGTGCTTTGCGAGAACTAGATTGTACTGCATTGGTGTTAATATTAGGAGATAGAGGAATCTTAAGAACATCTTCTTTCATTATTGTTTCACTTCTGAAATACTGTTCATAATGGTCTACAAGACTCATCATTTTAGTATCTTCTTCAGGAATAACAATTGTAAGTCTATTTCAATAGAGTGTAATATTAGGATATTTTTTCTGAATTGCAATAAGATGTACACTTTTTTCATTAATAAATTCTGATGTAAGCGGTAACTCGATAGTATATTCACCGTTAGCAAATGAATGTCTTTTAACTGGAATGAATCGTTTAGTTAGAATAGCATCGGATAGTACTGATGACAGTTCATCTTGCTGAGCTGATGATGCCTCAATGACTCATACATTGTATTTAATTATGCTGGCTATCTCTTTAAGGTTTTTAAACCCTAACATCATAGCCATAGCGTATAAGTACGTATTCAACATTAAGTTACGTCATCCAATTCATTCTGCAAGAAGAGCTGTTTCTGCTTTTCTAAATAATTCAATTCTAGATTCTTCATCAACATATTTATATGCTGACGTGATGAGATCTTTCATATATGACATATGACGGATATCTTCCAGTTTTAGTTCACTTCATAGCTTATCTTCTTCAAACATTGGCACTGCAATCATACGATTGAGTACTGATGCTGATGCTGGTAATCTTTCTCAGTCAATCATTAGAGAGGCTCTGTAGTGGTAGTTGATATTATCTCCTGTAATAGTTCATCGAGCTGAGTTAGCTTTGTTAAGGATATCTCGTATCATATGTTCTTTTTCAAGTGGAATAATACCAGTAAATTCATCGTAATGGACAATAAAAGCATCGGTAGCCATTTGGCGTAGAGGTTGCATTGTGGCAGATATAGCCATTCGTTTTGATTCTATACTGATACCTGAACCTTCTTTAAGAATTGAGATCAGTGTTGATTTACCAACACGTGTTAATCCTGAGAGGATTAGACCTGGCATCATAAATTGTTGCTTAACTCGTTTGATTGGTTCCCAGAAGTTATGTCCTAAGAATAGAGCCATATAAGATAGTAAAGAAAGAGTAGTTACTCTCTTTGAAAATATCTTACACATCATATCGTAGAACTCTACTGCTGTTACATATTCACGTCCTGTGACTAACACCTCAACCTTTTGAGTTTTTAGTATTGTTCCTTGCCAGTCTTTGTGGATCTGGAAGTCAGGCGTAACGAATGTATTACCAAGCAGGAAGTATTCTGGGTAGAATCAATTAAGGTAACGAAGCTGGTACTTTTCTATTTGTCAGGCTCCTACTGCGTGATTAAGTGCTACGTAGAAGTCTAGTAGGTCTTCTTCTTGACCTTTAAATACTAATCACGTTCCTCAGTACTTTTGGTTAAATTTGGATCTTGATTCGTTAAAATCTATAATCACATCTTTATCTTCAAAAGCATCAGGTCTGTGGAGGATATAGTATTTTTGGGAGTTCTCTTTTTCTCAGAATAAAGAGTATTTACTCTCCATTATTCCTTTTACGACAATTGGACTGTCAAAGAGTATCCTGTTGACTACATTTACCTTTCATTTGTTATCCACTTGTTCCTTCTTATAGATAACGTTTGTTTTAGTAAACTGAATTATTCCTGCACTAGACACGATTGTTGGCATCATATATTCTTCTGATTTTTCTTCAAATTGAATCTTGAACTCAGTTTTTAGAAACTCATTAATTTTTATTAGATCTTTTTGGAAGTAATAATATAAGAATGAATATGGACCTCATCGTGGTCTATCGTATATATCGTGGTTATGGTTAGTGAAATTGTTTACACAGTTTCTGTCTTCCCATATTCTGTAACCCATTGTATCTTCTTCTTTTACTTCACCAGTTTTAAGGTTGGTATGTAAGAAGCTGATAAATGCGTTTTTGTATACGAATTGTGTAGAAGTATCTCAGTTCACACGTGGGTATTTTTTAATGTGGTTTAGTATATTAGCAATTGGAATCTTATTAATTTGGTCAATAAGACTACTAGTACCAAGTGATAGCTTTCCACCGAGATTTCTTTTAACATCTATATCTTCTTTGATAGAATATGCCATTGAAGTAATATGCTCTGACTGTAAGTAAGTGTATTCTCCTATGAATATATCGTCTTCGTCTTTCACTTTTGTTACTTCAACTCATTCTTCCCAATCTAATCTGTATAATTCAACTTTAATAGGTAATCCTGTTTTCCAGTGATTTGAGAAAGGTAGACGCATTAGGCGTTCTATAGTCCCTACGGACGGGTCTCATCCTGGAAAGAATTCTGATATAGTTTTCATTATACCATTAAAATTTCTAATGTGAGCTTCTCATACGTTGTAACGTTGTGATGGCTCAACAAAGATATAACCGTGTACTCATCCTCCTGATTTGGTTAGGAAGTGGAATCGTAGGTTACGTTCTTTTAATATTTCGATTGTTTTATCAAATGCTTCATCAACTGATTGAAAGTCTGTGGACTTAATATCAATATCAAAGAAGAAACAAGAGATGTATTTTTCAGCGTCAGCTGCTCGTCTTACGAGTTTTTCTCATATAGTTTGCTTACGTCCGAAGTTACCGTTTGGAGTAAAATACATACCAAAAGGAGCCTCGGCATTTGCGGCTAGATTGTCGTCTAGTGTGTTTGCTAAAGACCAGTCAATTCACTGGCTTCATTTAATGTCAGGGAGCAAAAAAGTGGCTGATTCTCCGAACAGAGACAACCATTTATTCATTAATTCTTTCTGACTCATACTAGATCGTTAATGTAAACGACTAAGGAATTTTTTCCGTTTGAGTGGATAAGGTCAATGACTTCTAGTAGTTCGGATAAGTCGTCACGACATTCTCTAAGGAGGGGATGTCCTTCGTGAGTCTTCCCTTCTTTAGCGTATTGGTACGCATTTGTAAAATCGGAACCTCATCGTTTAATAAACAGATACTCTAATAGTAACATTGGATTACCAGCGAAACGTATTGTAAAGTGGGTGTTTCCTTCATCGAAGTGAAACTTTTTTCCATTCTCATCTGTGGAGAGTTTTGGATATACTTTTTTACTACTCATACTCATTGCGTTGTTAAGAAGTGGAATTAATATAATAAAAACTTTTTTGAAAGCAAGTTTTTATAAGAATAGATCTCTAGCTTTATAGAGCGTTATGTTTGAGTTACAGCTTACTATTCTTCTTCCTGCGTATTCAGCTCAGGCTTTTAGTATGTCTGCCATAATTTCTGGAGTGAATGACTCAATTTCAGTATTATGAAGATATCATTCAATGTAGTCACGTGTGACATCTCCTCAAGATCAGTTTGTATACAAAACTAGATCATCAGAGTACTTAGTGTGAGATAAATCTGCATCAGTAAATTCTCAGAGAGTATTAATTCCATAAACATCTGTTGGAGTTATGATAATAAAGTCTGCGGAATGGCGTCTTTCTGTTCCAACGTCCCCTGCTTTTGCAACTGGATCGTTAAGAACATTGTCAAAGTATATTTGGTAAAATCAGAGTACATCTTCTTCGTTTTCAATGGTTATGTTATCAAACAGCTTTCGATGTTTGTGCTCTAGAAGTGTTTTCATATGTTCTGAGCCACACCAGAGTAGAGCGAAATAGGTAAATTTTATAAGCTTGTTAGCTTTATCAGAACAGAGCTGATGTGTTGTTGTAGTAAGTCTTCCATCGTGACAGAGGACTACTTCTTTTGTTTTTGTGTTGCGTAATGCAGCTATGGTTGTCATTTGTAATAGGCGGTTAAAGTGAAAGTCAATTGTGTCGTTTTCTCCATTCATCTAATAAACCTAAATTGTATTCACATTCCCAATAGAATACTCAATGTTCTGTTACCCAGAGCACAAGCATTCCGTCTATTTTAATTCTTTTTTCTAAGGGCTCTCTATATAAAGAGAGTTGAAACCCTACTTTTTTTATATCTGGTGTTCTTGAATAAGGTTCTCAATTCTTTTTCAAAATAGCATTTTCAAATCCGTAGATATGTTTATATGCTGTCCAGGTTTTCCAGTCTATAATATAGTACTTGCCGTTCCATTCTAGCACTCAATCGAGAGTACCTGTGTATTCATCTGTTTCTACACACGTTTCTCACATAATGAGTCGTGCTCAAGTCTTTATAAAAAACTCTTCGATTCAGCGAATATGTCTAGCTAGTACATTATTTTTAACTGGATAGCTAATTCAAAGTAGTCCTCGGTCGAATGCTACACTGTGTATGATTGTTCCAAATGTGTTAAGCATAAACATAACATCACTTGCAACAAGATGAGTAACCTGGTCCGCAATGGAGCCAGGTTTAATTACTCAATCTATTTTCTTTTTTTGTATAACTTCTGCACTGAGTGCCATTTGAAAGAACGTTGGGTCTGTTGGAAACATTTCCGCAACGATTTTACTTACAGATGGTTTGTTAGGCTTCGATTGGTGCATTTTTAGAGCTGTGTTTGGTTATGGCTTGGAACTCAGCCGAATTAAGAGTCTGTTCTCTAATAGCATTATACTTCTCTTCTCAGAGTTCTTGTTTTAATGATTCAATTAGTCGTGACTTCATTTCGGATTTCTCTACTGTATCTTCTAATAGCTCTTGCATTTGTTTTACTTCAAGAACGTTTTGTGTAGAGAGTTCTTTTGGTGCAGATTTCACATCTTGAGATATACTAGCGTGTACTGCTCAAAGTCATTGTAGAGCAAGTAAGTTATCTACTTCGATATGATATTTAGCAAATGCGTAAGGTATTCCCTCTATAGGTATTTGGATTTCTGCTATCATTTAATTTAGATCAGAAAAGTCGTCTGTAATTGAGAACTCTACTTTCTCGTTATTAAATGATCGTGGTTTAAAATTTTCATCAAATCCAACGATTTCAATTTTATGAGTCCGAACTTCAGACTTGTACATAATGATTGAAGGATCTTTTTTGTTTGGAGATGTATAGGTAGTAAGTTCACCGATAAGTTGAACTCGTGTACCTTGTTCAAGTTTATCTTTGAAGAGCTTAGCAGCTCCTGCCCAGGCTACACAAGTAATGAATGTCTTGTTGTAAACTGTATCTCCGAAAGGGTCTTTAAACTCTGATTGGAGTTGTAGTGTGAAGGTAAGTCTATCGTGTCATTTTGCTGTCTGCATATAGTATGTTTCAGCAACTGTACCACGTAGCTTGACCTGATTAGCGTCATCTAGCATTGTTGTGGTTGGTTATTATTGTATTTACTCGAATGAGAGAACTAGTGTTCCTGTATTTTCTCAATACTCTTTTTTCTTGATGGGTTTGTGTGACAAAGCCTTGAATATTCATTGAAGATTTTCTAATCCAATGTTAGTTGAAGTTCCATTCTCCAGTAAAGAAATAGAGGCAGGTGATATTCCTGCCTCTAAAGCTAACTGTTTTTGTGACATTCCTATCCATTCACGAATATTCTTGACTGAATCGCCTATTTCGTGGTAGTAGATAGTAAGCATATTTCTTTTAGATTAAGGATATGTTTGTTTTCCACTATTATTTCTCATAGATGAATTTTTCTATGTTCTGATGGTGTGCAAGGTACAACTTCAAATGGCTTTTCATAGTCAGGATGATGTAAATGTATATAATTATGTGGTTCGTTAGATATGAAAGATTTTTTTGGTTTTTCCCATCACGCTTTTTTTAGTTTTTTAATATAGTTGTTAACTATACATTCTGCTTTCCATTTTAATGGATTAGCAGTTCTAAAGCGTTCTGTGATTATTTTAGATTTAGCGATACGTTTTGGAGTTTTAGCTCTTAATATATCGTGTTCTCTAGCCATTTTTCTTTCTTTTTCTGAACGTCTACCTAGTTTTACACATTCTTTGCATCGATTGATTGTTCCATCTTTAGTAAGTGGGTGTGAATAAAACTCTGTTATAGGTTTATTTTGGTTACATTGTTTGCAGTCTTTAAACATATAGTGGAAAATTAAAACGGATTCAGTTTACTTGTTTTTATTAAGAAATCAAATCCGTTTTAAGGAATTTTATAGCAGATTTCCTACTGCTATCTAAAAGGAATGTCCTCGATAGATATTGGAGCGTTTGTTCTTGGTTGAGCTGGCTCAGGAAGAGTCATATCTTCTTTCTTGTTAACTACAGCGTCAACTTCTTTAATACGAGCCATTACTCTAGCTTCATCAGCTGTTTCAATAGGCTTGTTTTTAATGATATCTGGAACAAAGAATTCTCCGTTATCGTTTGAATACATTTCAGGTTTCCCTGCTGCATCAGTTTTGACGGTAATTGTTGAATAAAAGTTTGGAAGGTCTCGATTCTTAGAGATGAGGTCTCCTACAGGTTTTGTTGCTACTGGAGAGAAGATAACTTTAGCAAGAATTTCTCCTTGCATAAGGAATACTACTCTATGGAGCTTCATACCTTGATCTTTCCATTCTTGGTAAGTTTTCTTACCTAGAGATGAATTAGAGTTGTTTGAACCTTCTCGTACGAATTGATGGATACGAATTGTTCCAGCTTTCATTTGATCGTAACCAAATGTTTCTGAAATATAGTTCGTTGATTTAGCCTTTGTAGGACGACCCATAGTTCCTCGGAACTCGAATCCTTCTCCTACAATGATACCTTCAATTTTTGATTCTTCAATTGATTCTCCATCGTAGTATGCGAAGAGTCATTCTGTAGCCTTGAAGTCAATATCAAGAGTCTTCAGATAAGAAGACCCTGATGATTGATTGCTACCTGGTAGTGTAAGTGCCATTGTGTGTATAAGCGTTAGTGATTAGTTGTTTGCAGATTCCTTGATTTCGTCAGCTGAGAGAAGAAGACCGTATACATCGTTAAGTGCCTTAAGGAGTTTTCTCTTTGCAGTTTTACGTGAAGGAGACTTGATAGCGAATCCTGAGACTACACGACCAATGTCTGTACCTGTCATTTCAAATGTAGCAAGATCCCAACGGTTTGTTGAACGAGTGTAGTAACGGTAAGAATCACCTACGTTAATAGAGAGACCACGAACGTGTTGTTGGAGGTATTCGATTGATGCTATTTCGCTTGATGATAACACACTGTTGATTGATAAACTTCCACGAGTCATCATATCAAAGAAGTTTGATGCGTTGAACGTTTCTTGTACTTGTTCTGCTTGTGCAGGGATTGATGTAGCTACTACCTGAACAACTTCAACTTCAACTTCACGAGCGTATTGTGATCCTACGAATTTAGCTGTTCCTTGGATTCGGTAGATTCCAGGTACTGATGTTGATTCAAGGATTGATCCTTCAGCTTCACCGAGATAGTTACGGTTGAGAACGAAGATTGTATTAGGAGACATAATAATAAAAAATTATAGTAAATAAAAAAATAGAACAAATTTATTGCTCACTAGGGAGGCTTCTGTATGAGAATAAACATATTTGCGTTGCGGTTAAGCGAGTATATTATACTCATCTATATAGGATTGCAAACTATTTGCAGAGTTTGTTAAACCATATTTATTGAGTAAAGATAACATAATATTTATATTAGTAGTAAGCTTTTTTACATCTGGCTTAGACAATTTAAATCCGTGTCACATATCGTGTAGTTTATTTAAACTGATACATCCTGGACTATCATAGTCTTCTCCAGAAAACTGGGCAGTAATTCCATCGTATATTGAAGTGGAGCTTCGTAATGGAGTTACTTCTCAGAAAGTTTTATCAAGTGCATACAGCATTGATGCTTGGTACAGACCATAGATACGGTTATCTATTGTTCCGTTCATACGGAATTCAAGAGACTGAACTGTTGTACCTGTTTCTGCATCTGGACTGTTGTATGAATATGATGAACGATTTTCAGATGATGAGTAAGAGGTTTTACCAGCAATACCGTAACTTTTGCTTTGAGCAATTACAGTATTTACTCTATGTCACCAACATCTTCGTGAGAAAAATTTCTTTGTACCATCTTCAAACTTTTTGAATTTAGCAAAGAGTGGTATTGCCCGAATGAATGTATACATATCAGGTGTTATTGGAGCTCATTTCTCAATGAGAGAAGATACTTCTTTTTGTGTATTAAAGAAGATATGGAAGTGATTTCAACCTGAAAGGTATCTATCTCATCCGAGTGGAAGTTTGTCTTTGTAGTGCTCTTTTACTAAGTTATAGTAAGCGAGTCGCTTTTCTTTAGTTGCTTTGTATAGTCAATCAATTTCAGTAATTCTTGTTGAACAACTATGATTTCTACATTGTGATGGCATCTGGTTATCGAAGTAGGCTACGTTAGCGAGTTCTAGTTCTTGTGCAAACTTTTTGTCTGCAAATATTTCGTCTGGAGTCATATCCTGAAGAGCGAAACATATATCGAGTGGTGCTGTTGTCATTATCTAGTCCAGTTATAGTAAATAAAATCATCATCTTCTTTCTCAAACATTTGTGCCATATATACTTCTGATGATGGAGAAGTGTTTTGGTCTAGTGGCATATTGTATATCTCTATAGATTCTCCACTAAGTGTTCTAATCGGTGTTCTACGGTACCAACGTGGGTGTCATTCGAGAGAGTCTAGGCGTGCTAGCATATTCTCATCTGTAACCTTGTATAGCTCAATTTTAATTGCTTTCTTCTTCTGATCAGCTGTCTGACTCGTCATCTTCCCATCCATCCTCATCTGAGTATCAATCATCTTCTGATTCATCTCTGCGTCATCTGACAATAGCATTGCTTCTGGAGCAAATGTCGTTATCGGGAATCATACTCAAGTTAATTTGTGAAACAAAACGTAGTCTGTCTTGATTGAGGTCAACGGCTGTAATAGGTAGTGATTTCCAAATCCTGTCTTCAACGTCCCGTAAACTCATATTATTTTGGATTCCATATGAAAGTGTTGTTATAGTTAAGTAGTTTTTATAAATTGATTCTAAAGTAGCTTTAGTTTCTTCTAGGTTTTCTACTGGGTTAGCAGTAGCATTGTTTACTATCATTTCACAGTCATCAATTAATTGCTTAATTACCACTGGATCTTCTAGTAGGTAGTATGTGTTTGATATATATCGAAGCTCAAGAGAGTATTCTTTACCTCAACGTGCGTGAGACCATATTACTGGAGCGTATTTAGGTCTATCATATCCAATGTCTTTGTATTGATATGACTGTCAGTTGTAGTCTAGAATACTTCTTAGTTTACCGAAAAATACATTATGATCTAGAAACTTTAGTAGATTGTTTGATGTTGATAATCGTCTGAGTTCGTAGTTTTTATATATATCGGCAATACGGTCATCTTCGTAGTATTTTTTCCAGAATGTTGCCATTTCAGCAAAAACTCTGGCTACTACTTGTATGTGTCCTTTATTAGTTGGTCCATATCAATTGAATAAGTGAATATGTGTACCAACGAAGTCAGGTCATTTGTTTTGTATTGTATCGTGTTTTCAGTATAGCATTCAGAAGTAATCTGATACTCCTGCTATATTGACTACTGATGGTTCAAATCAGCGGAATTTCACCTCGTATTGAGTATTGTAGTATTCTTTGTCGTAGGCTACGTGTAGTCCTTTCATTACTTCTTTATACTCATTATAGTGGTCAGATGGTCTTACTGTTCACATTGCTTTTTGTAAGCTTTTTTGTTGGTCTAAGACTCAAACCTCGTGTTCTATTCAAATTAGCATATTATAGTTTGTAAATATCTTTATAAGAGCTTAGTTCCATCATTTGCATACGGAGCTGAGCGATACGTTTGTTTCTTTCTGTTGTATGAATTTCATCTTTTCAGAGATTCAGAAATCATTTTTTAGTTGATTCAATTTCTTTGATGAATTTCTCTGTAAGAAGTACTCATCGTTTGATTAACATACCTACATAGATTACTATGTTAATGTATTCTGTTTGTTCTTCTGCTGTAGCAGACCCGTTTGAGCATTTTGCTTTCAGTTTATGAAATAACTTTTCGTCTGCATCTTCAAGAAGTTCCATTACATCCGAAAGTGGCATATCGTTAATCCAACCATTGTCCGCCTCTATTTCGTTTACGTCATTGACGTCTGGGTCTATTTCTTGAAAACCTCAATCAATTCCGCCCCAATTCATATCTTCTGGATCGTCTCAATACATATTGTAGTTTCATCGGGCTGGGGGGAAAGTTTGTTGCGAAGCTCAAAGCATTGGTGCTGTGTAATAGTTTATAACTGCTGCTGTTGATGTTTTGTGAACAACTTTAACTTCGTTAAGATTTTCTAACTTTTCAACAAATATATTACCACTAAAGTCTGTTACTATATAACCTTTTGTTTTGTAGTCACATACTGTATCATCTTTGCGTGATTGAATATAGTTGATAGTACCATCTGTATTTTTTTCAATATAGAGTGAACGTTCTCCGTCTGCAAAGAACATCATTTTTCATTCAGTTTTTGAATAAATCATTATTGTTCCAATTGTGATTTTACGTGAAAGAAGTATCGCAATGCGTCCTAAACACTCTTCGAGAGTATTACAGTGCATATCAAGGTATTGTAGTAATACGAATGTATCTGATCTGTCAGGATCAATTCCTTCTACAATTCCCCATTCGTGCAATCTACGATCTGTACCATTTTGTGCAAGAATGAATTTATCTGTTTCAAACGGATGAGTATTTTCAATTGAGTTTGATCCTACAGTTCATTTGCGGTGGTGTGCAAATACATGCTTTTGTTGGTCAAACCCTCTCGTTGTAAGCTCTATAATGTCTTGATAGAATTCTTCGAGTTTAGCGTATGTGTATGTTCTGTTGTCTGTAAAGTAGTATGACATTGGTTCTTTTTCACCACTTTTCCATTCTAACCAGTTTTTGTAATTCTTTTCTACGAATAGTTTGTGTAGAGTTATTCATCGTTGTCCTTCATAAATAAGTCCTACTCAATCTAAACCTCTGCTTGATTGTGTCTCTAGCATATTTTTTAATGTCTCTATTTTTCTAAAAGCTATTCAGCACATATATATAATTTATTAAGTATAAATGGGTCACGGGCATCTTGGAATTTACCAAAAATCTGTATGAGTTCATCTCTATTGAATGTTTGTCCTGCTTTGTATTTTCCAAAGTCTCTAGCAAGAGTAAATTTACGTTTTGAAATCTTTTCTGCTTTGATTAGATGTTTAGACCTCATTTCTATAGCTCATTCTCCATTGAATGATTTTTTATTGGAAGGTTGTATTCTATAGACCTGATTATTTGAACTGTCATTTCCCCAGTATGATAGTACTGTGTATTCTCTATTTTTTCTGTGAAATTTATTTCCAATCATTTCAGGTTTAATATAAACCGTATCTCCTATTTGTAGATCATAGTCTACTGGAACTGCTGGTTGTGGTGAAAATTGTTGAAGATCTCTAAGCATTTGTGCTGTAGATTGGAATGTATTACGCATAGGTGGTGCTTGACCTTCTTCTACAGAAGATAATGTATAATTACTGATAAAGTAACTATCGTCTGCTGGTATAGGTCTTCCTAAGTTAGCTCTCCATCTTGGTAAATCTGGAGTTACTCATCCTGTTCTATGTCTTCTTTCTTCTACTATTGTCCAGCATTCTCCTTCTGAAACATATTCTACTTCTTCAGTTGAAGGTCGTGGCGTTGTTCCAATATAGTATTCAGTTGGTATTGTGTCATCTGATGATGCAGGGTAGTATCTGAAGTTTATCAGTTGTCATATAGACAAGAGACATTCATCATACATTGGAGTATTATGCGTATCAAATATTAGATCTTGTACTGTGAATTTTCCACGAGGTGCTTCTCATCTACAGTAGGTTATTGGGAATACATTTCACTCTGTTTGTGGGTCTAAGTTACCATAACTTCCTCATTGAAGCTTGTATATTAAACTTGTTTGAGTAAAGTTTGCCATTGGTCAGTGTCATAGATGAACAGTTGTTGGTTCTCTAAAGAGTTCTATAAGTTCCAGTGCAGCAGTTCTTCACCAGTATCTACTTGTACTTGAGTTTGTAACAGCTTTTTCTACTGGCATATATACTTCTATCCAGTTTTGCTCGTTTAAGTATCTTGCTACTAATTGTCTTTCTAAGAAGTCATTAAATTCTTCGTATTTTACAAAGGCAAAGTCTGTTACTGGTATATCTATTTCTAATTCTATGTGGTCAGGATCTGAGTTTTCTGGTGTTATGTCTGTATAAGAGTCGCTTGCAAAGTATTCTCATCACATAATGTTGATTGTTGGCATTGCTTGCTCTGCTGTAAGTCATTGTGTATCACCAAAAGGTCAGCTAATTGATAGTGGTATACTTGCAATATGATGTATTTTTGGTAGGTAACCATCTGGTGCTAGTACTCAACGGTGTGTTACTTTACGTTTTAATCTAAATCTAGAGTATCCTGATCTAGGGTTTCCCATATAGATTAAGGTTTGTCCATAGAATATACTTTTTCTACCTGATATGTGTTTTTGTAGAACAACTACGTGTCAGGGATTTAACGTATGTACTATTAGTTTTCAGTCAATGATTTTCATATAAATGTTTCTGTTAATTCTAAAAATGTACTGCCTGTACAAAGCGATATTAATTCGCTTAGTTTTGTTTCAATCTGGTCTGCATATTTACTATCTGCATAACTTTCTACATCTACTCACATAGCTATCATTTCACTTACGTGACGAGTTATGAGTATGTGCATATAAAATCTTGTAGCATTGTAAACTATCTCATCATCATATTTCATAAATGGAATAAGACTAGGATAACCAGGTAACGATTTATTTTCTAGCATTGTTACGATTGCTGTTTGGTTTCAGATAATTCTTCTAACCATCTGATTTAGTTCTTCTATTTGTTGCATAAACATTAAAAAACCCCCTAACTAAATTGTTAGGGGGTATTGGGTTACAAGGTAATTGATTCAATTTCTCGAATGAGAGCATCTTTATCTTGTTCAAGCATTCACATAATTTGAAGAATGTCTCCGTGGAATCCTGCAAGAGTGAAGACTTTATCTTCAGGGAATTGCATTGTTCCAGATCCACATAGATCGAATGAGTAAATGTATGGGTTTGCACCAGTGCGTGATCTATAGTTCTTAAAGGCTGCTGTTGGTAAGTTTCTACCTTCCCAAGCTTGCATATCTGAAAGAATTATAATTCTATCAACTGGTTCATTAAGCAGATTGAATGAAACATTGAAGTCTGTTCCACCTAGGACTGCACTGTTAAGTGGTTGCTGGATGTCTGCAAGTATTGATGCTGGGTTGTAGTTATGGTAGTTAGCACTACTTCCGAAGTTGATGATCGTTGCGTTGTTAGACTTAGCGAGTACAGCTGCGAAGAGTGATGCGATACCAATTACTCCATTCATTGAACCTGATCTATCAAGGAAGATTGCTGTTTTACCAGGGAATCTTGGTACATTACGTACTGATAGTTCCATTGCTTGACTGAGAGCTACTTTAAGGTCACGGTTAGTAACAATGTCGTAAGCTGTCTTAATCTGGAATGGCATTACAAGTGACTTAGCAATTGAAGTTACATCAGTTAGCTGGTTGATGAGTGATCCTGTAAGTATTTGTGCTCAAGCTCCTTGGAGCTGTGCTTCAATGTTTCTAAGGTTCTTAATCAGAGCGAGGTAACCGAGCTTCTTGTTAAGTATTTGTTCTGACCAAGCTTCTTCTTTAGCTGTAGCATTGTTACTGTTACCAGCTGCTGATAGTTTTGCTTCCCAAGTTTGTTCGTTCTTGAGTTCTCCTT
>ERZ724504.48-NODE-48-length-68198-cov-6.508284_pt1 | contig 68198 bp, 63 predicted proteins | sample MGYA00376037_ERZ724504 | MGnify/ENA primary metagenome ERZ724504 (study PRJEB28724, sample SAMN07190888) | wastewater metagenome | isolation source: influent of sewage treatment plant in Hong Hong | place: USA: Christiansburg, Virginia | collected 2016-03-01 ... | reverse complement strand
GTGGAATATCTCGACTCAGTGGCCACCGCCACGGGTGTTTTGAACACCATCCCTAACTGTGTTGGCATTGATACCATTGCCGTACGCGTTTAGCACACCATTTGAATTGATCGCACCAGATGAAATGATCGTACCAGTAGAATTGATATTGGTATTATGCAAATCAACAACATGCCCGGTCGTAGCATGAATCAGTGGAGTATCAATTCTTGAAGCATACAGATTTGTTGTTTTGACATCTGTTGCTTGGAGCGTTTGGGTATTGACTGTCCCAGCGTTGTCAATATTGTGCTTTACACCACCCGTGTCCTGCATATTCAGATTGCCAGTCATCGGCAAAGAGCCATCTCGCCTCAAAAATGGGCGAAGCATCTGAGTGTCAAAGACATTCTCTGCGTAAATCAGACCGACTGTGCTCGTGGGATTTGGGGCAACAAGAACGCCACCAGAAGCTACAAACTGCGCTGGGTTTCCAATCGAGCTTGGAAGCGAAACGCCTGCGCGGGTGGATGAAATTTTTGCAGCAACCATGTTTGTGCGTGCAATATCAGGGACTGTCGCATCCTTCTGGGAAGGCAGAAAGTCTGTTGTGCGAACTGCATACGTCAACATGCAATTTGGTGCAGAGCAACCATTAACGTAATTGACCACCACACTCGGCACAAAATTGATTGTCGCACCCTTGTATGACACAGGGGTCAAATACCGCGCATTCAAGTTTGCAACGTTCACCAGATCCTGTAGTGTCGGATTTTGAACGCGTGAGCCTGGAATGGAGCCGATAGCGGCATTTGTTTGAATCTGCGTATTATTGTCAGAGGTGTATGTTGCAAGACTCCCACTTATTGCTGTGACATACTCAGCGACACGCATTGCAGATTCGTCATCACGCGCATTGACTTGATTCTTGTAATAAAGATTGCCTGCATATGCAAGAACAGCCATACCAATGGAAATTGATATGGCCACCTCGGCAGCAATAAAACCTTTTTGACGTTCACACGTTTGCATTCCGGCTCTATTCATCAATTTAAGTTTCATCATCTATCCTTCTGGAATGCATACTACAACTGTACGTTGTGCATTAGTTCGTCAAAAAGCTCGCGTTTAATTCTTGCCACCACTTCCGATTTCCCATGAACTCGCAGGCCACTTGTGTGAAGCTCACCATGCAGAAACTGCTGGTGCAAACAAAATCTTAGGCTACTTGACAAAAGTTGAGCTGCATCTTTCTCTCCCGCCTGTTTCGCATAAGACACCAGACGTGCACACGCATCTTGGTGTGATTTCGCATGCATTGTTGCAATACACAAATGGCCATCTAGTGCAACACGCAATAATTCGCCAGCGACAATTGGATGTCGCACCTCACCGATTCCAAGAATAGATTTAGTCTTGGCAGGGAAGCAGCGGAGTGCGGTATGAATCGCCTCAGCGTACCCACCCGCTATCTCACAGACATCTATTTGCTCGCAATAGCCTTGATTAGGCGCCGCACCATACAAGCCAGCCAACTCGTATTCAATCAGGTCATCAAGTACGTGAGCATACCCACCGAAGCGGATTAGACGCTCTTGGAGCATAGACGCATAGGTAGTCGTTTTCCCTGCTCCGGTATCACCAACGATTAATATAAGTCCACCAATTTTTCTAAAATCATCCGTTAGGAGATTCTCATAGAACTTTGACTGAATACCTAACTCTGAGAATTTCCTAACCTCCAGAGGCAATATCCGTACTGAAAAGTTGCTTTCATTTGACTTTGTAATGCGCAGTCTTGACTTTTCGTACTTCAATATTCCGCTAGACCTTGTCCTTTTGACATAGTTGACGATTTCCAACACCTTTTTATCGCTTGAGGCATCAACAATTCGCCCGTTTACGTAGCCGTAGACTTCGAAATCGTCACCAACAAACTTGACCTTCAGATCGTGGAAATCGTCAAACATCTTTTACGCGCGTTGGAACGTGAGCTTCATGGTGACGCTACCGCTGGAATCGCACGCCGTACCAATAGTTGTGGGGTCCATTTCCGTATTGGGCGCCTTGATCGTTGTCCCACCAATAGTGGCAGTGGTATAGGACTCAGACGGAATTGCGGCAGCTGCAATATTCTTGCAATCACGCGAAGTCATCGCTGCCAGTGTGATCTCACCGTTCTGACCTCCAGTTGCCGCCGCGTAAGTCAGCGTGCCAAAGGGAGTTGTGAGGGTGCCCGCAGGTTTGTTGTTCGTGTACACAATGTACTTGGAGTCGATCAACTCATTTTGGGCAACCGCTGCCGTTGTCAGTTTGCTCAGGTTGGATGTAGACCGATAGTGGTTTTGAATGGAATTCACGGACATCTGCAATGCCTCGTTCAACTTACTTGCGTTCCATTGCGGCCAGGCGCGCAGCACGCCATATGCAGCACCGGCACCCAAGGCCATCACCAGCGCGAACACCAGCATAAATTCTGTCGAGACGAAGCCGCGTACTGATTTTTTGAAGTTCTTCTTCATGAAATTACCCTTTTATGGTTAACGAATCGATTGTTGTAAAACTTGGTTGAACTCCATATTTGCGACAGCAAACAGGGCCATAACTCCTAGGCCAAAGACAATTGCGCCCATAGCACCCATAGTTGCATTTCGTTGAGCTACATCGATTTTCTCCTCAGAGTCTTCGAGAGCGATTTCAGACAAGGCTTGATAGAAAGAACTTCTGTCAGCCAAATCTTCGATACGTTCCATTGTTGCGGCATCAAACAAACCAGCCTGCATGGCAAGCGCTGGTTTATCTGGATTAATCTGAAGCAGAAACTGCATTTTTCCGATATGCCAAGATAGCCACGGACTCGCATAACTCCGCATTATTTCCAATGCGTTCGGGAAACCAACAGAGTTGGATTGCATGATAAGTGCCATAGAAACCAAGAAATTATCGGCTTGATTTTTTTTATAGCCTTTCCATGGCAATAGTGGTAGTTTATCGAAGACCTCTCTGACTGGCCCAACCCACCGCGATTTCGACCACCCTACTAACCACCATATACCCACGATGATCGCTATGGTGAGCAAGGAGTTGTTGACGATGGCAGTGCTGGCCTCATACAGAAACCTTGATGTTGTTGGCCACTTCTGCAAAGGCAGGTTTTCCAAGTTCATTGGCCCGATCATCTTTGCATTGAGCAAGATCGAGATGAATAAACTTATGCCAGCCATGAATGGTGACATATAGGAAAGCATATAGATGCCTTTGATCTTTCCTTGGAGCTTTAGAACGCTGACCAAGTAAATCATAGCCTCGCGCAAACGGCCATCGGTTTCAGCAGCCTTGAGGACCATGTACTCATGCATTGGGATACTGACTGAAATTGAATCCAGAAAGTTGCTGCGATCCAGGCGAAACAGCCAGTTGCCAAACACATCGCGCTTCCAGGACTTCGATTTTTCGCTGATTGTGTAAAGCTTCTGAATCCGCGTGCGTGGGTCGATATTGTCTTTCAGTGCCTTTGCAAAGTCGTTATAGAACTTCCGCCGTGTCGCGGTTCCATTCCTAAAGAAATAATTCTTAATGTCTAGAATATTCATGTATTTTGCTCGTGCACTTGATAACGCTCAAGACGACTATTTAGATCACGCTCGATAACTTCAGGGTCCATCAGGCCTTGGCTGCATTTATAGAGTGCGTGTTCGTAAATCGTTTTTCCAGTCATATCTGGGTTATCAAACGATGTGGTCCGCTGGCTTCGATAATGCTTCTCTGCATCAGTAAAGCGTCCAGCAGCAATGCATCGTCGCATTTCATCGTCAGGCTCAATAACTTCTGCAACAACTGTTAGCCCTTTTGTCCCGGTGTTATTGCAATGCTCACATCCCACCGGATTCTTAGAATAAATGTTATTTATATCGAGTTTGAACTTACTGATAAGTAAGTCTTGCTTACGTTCTGAAATTACCGCCGCACTTGGAATTTTGCAATGTTCACACAATACTGGCATCAGCCTTTGATATGAAGTACACACCAAGAACGATGGCTCAGAAAGGATATGGTTTGGCACACCCAGTTGACTCAAACGAATAATGACCCCGAAACCACCTGGCGCGTGAATGGTAGTAAGGCACTTATGTCCGGTGTAAACGAAATCCGTTACCAGTGCTGCAGTTTCTTCATCCCGGACTTCACCCACCATAATTTGATCGGGGTCAGCACGGAGCAAGTCGCGCAAGACACCTGCCCAGTCAGCAGCTGTATCGTTATCGTGGTCATCTCGTTGAATGGAAATTTGCGACCAACCGTAGATCTTCACTTCTACTGGATCTTCAATCGTATATCGCTTCATTGCAATGGATTGCTGCCGGTCATACTCGCAGCAAGTCTTAATAGATTTGGTCTTGCCCGAGTTTGTTTTTCCCGAGAAAACAATCAAGCCATTAGTCTTCTCGATTGCTTCGGCAAAAATGTTTTCTTGTGATTCTTCATATCCAAGTTCTTGGAACGTCATCACGCCTTGATCAGAGATGTCCTGCAGGCGAATGATCAAATCGAAACCATCGTAAACTTTAATGCGCTTATAGCGCATACGGAACCGACGACCATCCGGCATAGTCCGTTCGAAGGCACAGTGCAACTCTTTTTTCGTTGGCGAATATCCACCGTTATCCTTACCACGCGAAGAATCATCCGCCCAGTGTTGGTAAATATAGGACGAAATCTTTTCTGCAGCATCTGGCTGCATGAGTCGCTGACGCTCAAGTGACTTGTTGACACGAAATAAGAGCGCAGCACTCTTCTCGCGTGCGCAAAGGTGGATGTCCGTTGTCTTTTTGTTTACTGCATCTACAATCAGCTCCTCGCAAAGGCTGCTTGCATCACTGTTGAGATTTATATTGTCGGCGTTACTTAACGCGTTGTTCATGAGCACGATTGCATGAACATCAGCCACGCGCTCTTCAACGACCACGTAGTTCTTTTCGTGAATCCGATCACGGGCTTTTTGATGCAGGACGGAACCGACGAATGCAGGGGCCGTGTAGATTCCAACTTCTTTATTTCCGAAATCTAGAATCGCAATTGATGAAAGGTCATTTCCAACGACACCGAGTCCGGCTGTAAGGGAACCACGATAACCTCTACTGATCTGGGCGATATCACTGATCTTTTCTTGAGTTCGAACCAAAGTAAAGTCGCGACTCACCTCCTTTTCTTCTGCTTTGGTCAGAAATCGTGAAACAGCATTCATCATATGCAATACCCCCAGGTCAAACTGATTTAGTTATTAATACGTGCGTTATTAAAAATTTCCCCACTCCACGAGAGTGGAATCACTTTGCGCCGCAGGACCTTGGTTTTTGCCTTCTTTACGAATGTCACTTGGAATTGACTAATTTCTTCCAATTCCCAACCATCCTTTGCCGAAACCACAGGGTTGGTTCTCGAAACTGGAATTTGTTCTCCCTTGTAAGAGACTTCAGCCACTTCACGACCCTCAATACCCCACAGTGCTTCAAGAACTGGTTCGGAGTTGATGATCAGCTGCTTTGCATTTGCAAGCGGATTTGATAGGGGCTTCTCGACCTCAAGCCCTGCCTGCTTACGATTTTCGTGAATCTTCGCTTGATAAGACGATGCTTCCAGTTCACTCTGCATACGCAGAACACGACCAAATGAATCAAAGTCACTTGCGTATCCATCACCAGCGCGTATGGCTTCACTCGGCATCGAAGCGGTGAGAACAGGTACAACTTGCTGAGCCTGGTGCGACGGCTGCTGCTGCGGGACCGCCTGAGCCAGCTGAGTCGGCTGCGCTGCAGCCGCGCGTTGCTGGGCATTTGTGGACGTAACTGTGCTCTGGGCCTTGCCGCGTTCCTGAGACACAACGCGTACACCCTGCTTTTGTTCGGCTTGTACACGGCTGCCAGTCTGAGAACTAGAGGTAGGTGGTGCTGTGCGTTCTGCTGGTGCAGCTGGTGCAGCCGCTACACGTCCAGCCTGCACCGCTGGTGCCACAGGTGCTGCAGGTGCCACGGCAGTACGGGGAGCGGAACCATTCAGGTCACTCTCCAGCGTATTCAACATCGTGTCGCGCGCTTGCACCTCTTCTTTTGTGAGACCGTTCACGTAGCTGTTTGTTTGGGCCATAGCTGGAATTGAGCCAAACACGAGCGCCAGAGCGATACCAACCAAGCTATTTTTTTGCATAAACATACCCATGGAATTCAAATGTTGCCGTTTCCTGAAGCGCAAACTTCAGAGATTCGAGTCCTGTGTTCTTTGGCAATCGAGCAATGAAACTCTTAGCCAGGTGCGCGGGACCAGTGGCACTGATGCCTAACTGTCGCGGTATCCATTTATCTTCTTCCGTACCCGCTATAGGTACAGGCAGATCCTTGATCGCCAAAGTCACTTCAGCAACCCGTGCCAATTGCGCCAAATTGCCAATATCGAAAACAACCTTGTTGATTTCCTCAAGGCCTCCAATATCTCGCTTCTCGTTGGCTTGTGACTCCACTGGAACCTGCTGCTTGACTGCATTGATTTGCGCAGAAGTATCCGGCGCAGGCCAAGTTACTGGCTTAGAGCGCTCATACCCAATCCATGTGGTGAAATTGCTGCCGGTAAAATCGATAATGCAGAGATTGGAATCACAGGTGATCTCTTTCGCCAGCCATCCTTCGACCTGTTTCGGAACAGTATCCAAGAAGTTGAATATTTCCTCTGTACGAGCAACAACTTCTCTTTTGGCATTCAAATTCGTCTCAACCTCGCTAGCAAGCTGCTCTTTACGCAACTTCATTTGGTTGGCCTGTTCAACACGAGCACGTCGTGCCTTTTCAGACGAATCCATTTCCGTACTTACGTAGTAGGCAATCCCTCCAGCTGCAAGAACGAAAGGAATGATAAATTTCCAGTATTTCTTATCAGAGTACGAACTAAAGTATGCCGATTTTGCCTCTTTCTTCTTAATGTTCTTGATCTTCTCAATAACATCAAGCTCGAAAACTGCATGGCTTCTTATGACTGGCTGAACTACATCAATAGCATTTGTGTAGACAGGTATATCATCAGCCAGGCTCAGAAGAACTCGGCTCAGAAAATCACGTGCCTTTTCCTTTCCGGTCGCTACGTCAACAACGTTCCATTCGTTGCCACTTCCCTTCCGATATGCAGGCGCACCTTCGGTAATAGCAATGACCCAATAGAGGTCATCAGAGATTTTTTGGAAAGCAACAAACGATGGCTTATCAACAAGGTATGTGATAATTGTTGATGCCGCAGCGGGCTTTTGCTTGGTATCCGACTTCCCAAGCAACGTGAAATAGACAGTGTCTTGTTTACTGTCTTTGTTGTAGTAGAGCCAACGCGCCTTGAATGCGGCTGCATCTTTTTTGATGCGTGAATCTGGGCTATCAAATCTAGAAACACGCACCCAGTCCAAGCCGAAAGCAATTGGCACTACACCCTTTACATTTAAAAGGTGGACACTCATCAAACTGACCCTTCAATGATTTCTGGCGACAGAATTACCAGGGTAGCGCGACGAATCACCGAGTTCTGAATTCCACCACCAAGGATAGGACTCAGTTTGGCATCCAGCGAGCGGTCATTAACTTCGCTTTGGCTATTGTCGATAGCTGCAATGATCCCAGCTTGACCAGAGCGAATTGATGAATACAGGTGATATTTGTCGGCATTGGAGTTCGGGAACTGCAATGGAACACCGTTCGACATGAAAGTCTGAATCTTGCCCTTATTCGAACCATCAAAGCTAAAGCGCGAAACGACACTTCCGTTCGGTTGTATCGAAGCGCGAAGGTTGAGGAAAGTACCTGTGACAAGCGTTCCGGGTTCGACACCGGCAGTGGCAACGCCACCAATGCCTACTGATGTGCCTGGAGTCTGGCGCGCAGGGTATGTGAAAGTATCGACTGCAGCTACTGATACATTCCGATTATTCATAATCGTGAATGATTCATCCTTGCTTACCGCGACATTGCCAAGTTCAGCCAGCGCTTTGATAAAGAAATCTGTTTGAGAAGAACCAGAAATCCGCGAAAGACCAATTGTGCCGAAGCCGGTACTACCACCAGGCAATCCTGACGGTGAGGAAATGGCAGCTTGGTACTTCCGGGTCGCCATGTTGACGATATATTCCCAGCTGAAGCCCATATCATTGGAGACCGACGCCTTCATATCCAAAAAGGTGATTCGCATGCGTACTTGACGGCCCATAACCGCGTTTTCTGCATCAACCATTTCTTTGACTTGACGTTGAATTTCGCGGGTGTCGTGCACCGTAATCAAACCCGATGTAGATATAGTGACTTTGCCCACATTCGGAGTCAGAATCGAACTGATTGCAGTCTTCATCGAGTCAACAACATCAACCTTGTCAGTGATCTTATTGGTGATATCGCTACTCGCGCTATCGGTAGATGAAGATTCTTGGCCACCGGAGGCCGCAGTACCAACCTTGCCAGACTTACCGACTGACGCACTTGATTCATTAATGTCGTTGATATTGGCAATGTGATAGATGCGGGTTACAAGGCGCGTAATTTCGATCTCGCCATCCTTGTAATCCCAACCTACGCCATAAACTGCGGAGATCTGGTCCAGGAGCTGATACAGAGTACCAAAATAGGGGCTACTGCGATCCAAGAAAAGACGCTTGTCGCCAGCCAATTCCGCGCCATTCATCGCGGATGGCAACGGCGCGATTTGTGTGTTTTGTGCACCTGCCATCGGCATCGGCATGGGCATGGGCATGGGCGGGGGGATGACTGCAGGAAAATTCATTTTCTTGCTATCAGCCCCGGCGTCTTTGCTATTGCTGCCGACATTGCGGCGCGCAGCAAATGATTCGATTGACTCATACGCGTCCGCAGTAACACGCACAGGCATCATTGCCACTTTTGTCAGTCGTTCGGCCAACAAAGGCAATGTCGGTTTGTCAGGGAATTGAAACTGAATCTTCTTGTGGAAGACGGGGGGCAGAGTCACATCACGCGATACTTTGACTGCTTTAGCGCCAAGCCAAACACCCTTGACAATAGTGACGCTTTTGGCTTGCTCACGCTCGATCTCACGTTGCGCATTAATCCGCGCACGGATATTCGACATACCGTCAGAAACAGTGGCTTTAACCTCTTCACGTTGAGTCATTGCCCCGCAACCGGACAGGATAGTTGCAACACCAGCCGTAGCAATCAAAGCTGCGTAGTTCATTATGAAAGTCCCTTATTGTTTGCGCTTGCCGACTTCTGTCACGACAAGAACGTTGTTATCTGTATAGATGGTGCCTACAAGCTTCACTTCAGCGCCGCTAATTGCATCAAGCAACTTCGTTACGGCGGTGGGAAAATCGCCACTAAATTCGGCGTTTGCTTCCAGGATCACATCGTTGGCGGCATTCCACACGAGGTCCCAATTGGCATCCTTCGCCCATTGGTCCAGTGTTTTTCGTGTCGAAGAATCCGATGCATTCACAATCCATTTTTTTTGGAATGCTTCCGCAGCGTGTGTGCTGACAGCTGCTGTAGAAGCAACCGCAATCGCGACCGGAGCCGCTGGTTGAACATTTCCAATTGGAAGCGTCAACACTGGCGGAGCTGGTTTCTTGTAAGGCTTGTTAACTATTTCGATGGCATAGCTCGAAGTTCCGAGAACTGCAATAAGACCAGCTAAGATTTTCGCAATCATTATTCTTTACTCCTTGCTTTGCTCGACGCCGAACACAATGACATTATCCGAATACAACTTTGGTGCAGGCACATCAATGCCAGCCAGCTTCGATTGCGAAAGAACGTACTCAATCGCAGTCAAAAGATCCTTGCTTTCAAAAGTAGAATCGCCATTCACAGGGATTGTCGGGAACTCGTTGAATACGACTTCGTAGCCGGAGTTTTTTGCCCATCGAGCAAACATACTCTGGACATTCGCGTCTTCACGCTTCAAATTCCAAACAATCACTTCTTTCGATTTCTCACTAGCTACCACCGGCACTTGATTTACCTGACTCAATGCATCCTTTGCTTCAGCTGGAGTGATCTTTCCAGACTTCATGTCTGCCGTAATCCTTTCAATGCTATTTGCCTGGGGATTAGAAGCAACAACGTTGGATAGTTTTTCGCGTGGCTTTGGCGTATGTGGAAGATATTTGTTTGCCTTGTATCCAGTAATAGTTACGCCAAGCACCGACCCTTTAGCACTGCCAGACGCAACACTCTTGGATGTTTTAGTCTTGATCACGTCTCGGGATATGCCTGCTGCGGCCAGAGCGTTAGCTACCGCTTCGACACGCTCCTTCGCAAGACTTTCTTTTTCCGATCCATCATCAAACCCAGTCAGTTCAACCTGTACCGCGTCCGTGAATGTTTTGGCCATTGCATGAAACTGCTTGGAGTTCATTCCTGAAATGCGGGTTGTTCCATATTTGAATTGGAGTTGCTTTTCTGGCATGGCCGTTGGCAACTCTGTCCAGGCAAGTGAATCGCCACGCATACGGTCAGAATATGAATGGGTATTCAACCTTGTTTCTTGCTTGGCATCGCGCCCCCATGCCCCACCGATGAATTCATTCGGCATGATTGCTGGGACAGTTTCAAATCCAGGCAACTGCGAGGTTTTGAAACTTCTGATTGAGGGAGCCGATGTTTCTTTTTGCTTATCACCAACATAAGCAACGCGGGCTACCGCATTGTTTATTTTGAGCATGAAACGCTTTGACGTGAAAGGGACCTTGATATATGGCCCGAACATTTCCATGTCGGTGAATTTGAACCCTTCACCTGTATCCGCAAAGATAGCAGGTACACGCGCATCCGGTGCCAGCTGGAAGAAAGTGCTCTTACCATCATCAAAAACTTGAACGATATTGATACTGGTGCTTTGCACCATGTAGTCGAAATCGTATTGATCGGTGACCTTCGTTTCTTGAATAGGTGTGGCCGTAGCGCAACCGGTCATAGCACCAACTGCAATTGCCAAGACCAGAGACTTAATAGCTTTTTTCATGTTCATTTCAGTTTGTGTACGGTTGTAGAAAGTCCATGTCTGCTGCGACGTTCACGTTGAATCGCTCACCAGCATCAACAGTTAGCGTGGGCTGAATTGTTTTGTTTCTGTCGAGAATCGTTCGACTGACATCAACAAGAACCTCGCCCGCCGCACTACGTGCACCGCCACTACCACCACCCATTAACGAATTATTTGGAGGCACGTTACGCTCAGCGCGATCAGCCAAGAACGCGACAAAGAACGAAGATGCGAACATCTTGAAGAAATGGTTATTCACATCAGCATCCAAACCTGATGCTCCAGTTTTATCCATACCCATCGCATTGGGAAGAAGGAAACTTTTCCCATTTGGCAGTATTACCCGCTGGAAAGCGAAAAGAATTCGTGTTTGGCCAGCATTAATGCTTGAAGAGCATTTCCCCACGAACTCCGAACCAGCGGGCAGCAACAGTACATTGCCGACCAAAGAGTCGTACACATCCACTAGGGATCGCGCGGAAATCTCGCAAGGCAGATCTGTGTTCAGCGAGCGCAGTAGGACCGCTGGGATAGTTTTGCCTTGGGTCAGAACATACTTGCCCGTTGGAGAATGGGGATAGAGGGTCTGAACGCGCTGCTTGGCACCAGAACCCTGACCCATCCACATTTCAGCCTTGTTTTGCGCATACCCGACTGGCTTGCTACCCCCATTTGCAGCAGCTTCCAACTGACTCCTGAGTTCAAGTTGATCGGATACAGCCTTTGTTCGCGCCGTCGCTGGGTCCTGGGAGGCCTCACGAGCCTTGGCATCGATCATGGCCATCAACTCCATCGGAGACGAAGGCTTTTTGTTGAAATCGATACCACCCGCCTGATCACCCTTGGCACCATCGCCAGATATATCGAACACAACTAACTTGGAAGCGTCAGCACGAGCAAGTCGCTCTAAGGCTGCTTTCTTCCGCTCTGCCTCTGCATCAAAGGTGTTCTCGACGGCAGTCCCTTGGGATGTGCGCTTGACGTTGTCAGGCATCAGCGCACCCGTTTTTTTGTCGATGGAGTCCTTGGGCAGCGGGAGCGGTGGACGGGGTGGTGGAGCAGCTGCAAACTCATCATCAACGTCACGACCGCTACCAGCCTTACCTTCCGATTTTTGGGCCTCGACTGGTGTAGCTGCTTTTGCAGCTTGCTGGCTACTCTTGTTAGACGATCCCAATGCAGCGCCGATAATGAAAACCACGACGACCACACCAAGAATCCCCAACAAAGTTGATTTTTTGATGGGAGCCTTGTCGCCATGCTCTACAGGAGCAACTAATGTGTCTTTACTCACATCGACTCCTTACTGCACGTAGTTGCTGGACGATCCCCAGCTCCATCCGCCCGTACCGCGACTTACTTCTACCTCTTCTTTGCCTATTTTCAGCACCAGTTTGTCCACCAACTGCTGCACCACCACAAACTTGCCGCGTACAACATAGTTGATGAGAACCAGATCGCGGCCTTCCTTTGCGAAGAACGCAGGCAGTTCAACCACGCCGTCAGGCATCTTTACCCAAATCATTTTTCCGTCATCGAATACCTGTGACGGCTTGAATTTTGCCGAACCAGATATTGAATACTTGTAGTTAACCTTCTCAGGATTCAGCTGGAACTTGTCCTGCTGTGCCTGTTTTGCCAGTCGCAATGTAGGCTCTGATTCGCTAGGTTCGTTCGACGAATTATCGACAACAAATCCCTTTTCAATTTCCCAAGAGACTTGCTGATACCACTTGCGGTTATCACCAGTTGAGCGCGCATAAATCTGGTACGTGCGCTTCGTTGTGATAATTGTCAAGGGTGTTTGGATATCTTCATACTTTGGCTTTATGAAGAGATTCTTCCCATTCTTGGAGGGTGTAAAGTCCCAACTGGCTGTATCACCGGCCATCACAGTTTCGATTGTCTCCCCGTCAGGGATCTTGATATGCGTTTGTGCTCTTGGCTTGGAGAGCACAAGATATGTGTTTTCTGGATCATATTCAAAGGTGACCAAGCGTGTGTCACCTGAAAGCGGTGTCGCCGCCAATTCCGCATTGGCGCCCAAAGAGGCAGTTACTGCAACCAAGGCTAGGACGGCAGCGGGGAAGATACGTCGAATAGTGTTTTTCATTATCAATTCAGCCTTAACGCTCAAGGACCGGGTTAAACATCGACACAAAAAGACCAAGCGGATTCTCGATCAGCGACATTTGGTCTTTAGGAGGAATGAACTTGTAATCAAGTCGAATTCGATAGTTCTTCTCGGCGCTACGCGTTCCATCAGGCTGCAAATCTTGCGTTGCCAAATGAATGAATGCCACGCCCTTTTGGGTGGTATCAACAGTTTTTGCTTTCGCAAAACGGTAGTCTTCACCCTTGCGGATACGAGCAATTACATCGTGCTCGATACGGAATGCTCGCAGCTGCTCAACTGCCTTACCTGTTGCCATCTGCGCACATTCACGCAGATAAACATGGGACATCTTCGGATCGATAACAAAGCACTTTTCAGCAAACTTGGCCAGTTGCGACTGAATCACCGCCTGGTTCGGTGCAAGACTTGTAATCTGAACTGGCTTGCTCAGTTCACCTGTATTCTTGTCTACTTCAACAAACCAAGGAATTGCAACCTTGTCTGATGCAATACGCATTGCATAAAAAAGTGCGATGCCTGCCAGGAAGAGACAGAAAAGAACAATCAGGAAATTCTGCTTCCGCCCAACAAGTGCCGACCCATAAATTTCTGCAAATTCACTCTTACCTTCAATTTTGAAATTGCTGGACTTATCCAGCTTTGCAAAATCGTCTGGTAATTTCTCTTTACGAGGTTTTTTGGATGCAAGAACTACCTTCCCTTGAAGCGGTTGCTGATCATGCAAATCCTCAACGGAACCACTTTCATCAAGCAACTGTGGGTCCATAACCACCGGCTCAGCGCCACCAAAAATACCTTGGTTTTGCTTGGGCTTTTTCTTAAATCGGCTCAGTAAAGCTGTAATCATTTTCATCCACCCCAAATTCCGAATGTTTTATATGCTGCCCATGTGTTCGAAAGGCTGTAGCCAAGCTTGAAGACAAGCCCCGCAATACAAAGGCCCGCAAACGCCACAAAAGGAGGATTCCTCCTGAAAACTCGCATAAATGCAGCAACGACTGTGTTTCGGCCTTGCTCACTAACGATGTACGCTTCCAGGTACTGAAGGTCTCGCTGGTAGAGACGACGAACCGCTGGCGAAGTAATCTGCGCAACAAGGTTACGCATAACTATCAAACGCTCTATCGGCTCAAGAACCTCAATTGCGGATTGCACGACGAAGTATTTTTCACGTGTATCGATAGAGCTTTCTTTATCGAAAGCATCATCGACCTCTCCATGCTGTTGAGAAAGGTCTTCTATGTCGGGTGATTGTTGCAAGCTCATGCATTGGCCTCCAACTTATATTGTTGACCTCTGCACCAAGAGCAACAAGACGACATTGCCCCCCTAAAGAGGGTCAAACACGCTTGTTTCGCTAAGATATATGGATTAAAGTTAGGCTTCACTCGGCAACCGCCAAGTCTTGCTCTCGTAGCAACCTATATCACCCAATGGGGCATCCCATTGGGTTGCTCCTTCCACTAGGAGCATTTATGTTCAAGTATGTTGCAGGTATCGTGCTGTTTTTTGTTTGCTGGTACTACCTTGGTGAGACCTGGCAAGTTATTGCACCCTTCCTGCTTGTGATATTTGTCTATCACAAGATCCACAAGTTTGTTGTTGGCATCAAGTCTTCGTTTCAGGCGAAGTTGGGCAACAACGTTGTGAACACACAAAATCAGCAGCCCTCTCAGGAACAGGAACGCGCACAAACCTCTGCTATTACAGAGGTCAAACGCGCTCCAGAGCCTGTTCAGCAGCTGGCTCCCACCGAGGAATCGGAGGAAGAATTCATCGCACGAGTCAGAGCTATGAACTCCTAAAACAGAAAATCCCACTTCAATGAGTGGGATTTTTTTTACAGTCCAAGAAAAGCTTGCGCACTCTCAATGTGCTCGCTCTTTATCTCTACAAGCCCCATATTGAATGACTGCGCCCGGATTGCATTATTCAATCCATTCTGTAGCACCCCGTTCAGATTGGCTTGCGAGATATCCGTAGCGCAGAGGTAAGCGATAAGTGCTTCCTTATCCATCAAATTTGCTTTTGGATTCTTCTTCAGCCACATATTAAGCAGCTTGATCTTTTCTTTATCGCCCGGATTTGTAAACTCAATCTTTCCTGTGAATCGACCTGTACGCAACAGTACCGGGTCAATCTGATTTGGGTTGTTTGTTGCTGCCACGAAAATCACATCCTTCACGGCATCGTCAACGCCCTCCATGATCGTGAGAAGCTTGTTTGTGACCTCTGTATATTGTGAGTATGCGCGGTCTTTGAGAACTACATCAGCTTCGTCAATGAAGATTATGCATGGTCGCATCGCCTTGCCATCGTTGTAGACGCGCTCCAACTCTCCAGGCTTCGCAACCAAATCAGGGCCAGTCGTTGCCACAAAACCCCAGCCGCTCTCTTTCGCTAGTGTTTTAGCGACAGTTGTTTTGCCTGTGCCCCCAGGGCCATAGAACAGCACACCACGAGGGATTTCACCGTTGAACTCTTCAATCACCGAAACATTCTTCAAGTCCTTCAGGAGTGCTTCAACATGCTTTCGTGTATCTTCAGGCATCACCAGATCCGTCATCGGCAGTGCATTTTCTGGGATGCGTCCTTTGGTCCCTTGAATGTCACGCAGCGCGGCCATAACGACTTCATAATCAACGAGCGAAGTCTTATGCTTCAGCAAGACATCAGGAATACGACGACCAATTTCCATGATGCGCTTTACATTAAAGCCATTAAATTTCTTAGCAGCACGGACAATTTCATCAATATTTTTATCGGCTGCTGGTGCATGCTTATTAATGGAATTGATTAGTAGACCCTTACGGGCATCAAAGTCAGGATTCCCAACTGTAATCTTGTAATCAAAACGCCCTTCACGCATAACAGCAGCGTCAATCTGCTCAGGCAAATTTGTTGCTGCCATGATAATGACAGGGAACTTCCGCAATTCAACCAGTTGCGTGAGAAAGATATTGACAGTACGTTCAGCATCACGATCAGCTGCACTGCCTGTAGAGCCACCGCGTTTTGTAACAAAGCTGTCGATTTCATCAAGAAACAGAACACAAGGGCAATTATGTTTCACCATTTCAAATGATGCGGCAAGTCCCTTGTTAGTTTCTCCAATCCACTGCGATGCAAGATCGTTTGCTGTTAGCGTAAAAAGGGGATATCCAAAATTTCCGGCAACAACTGCGGGAATGAATGTTTTTCCGTTTCCCGGATCGCCCAGCAGGATAATTCCATTCGGAGCATCTTTTGGCGCTTTACTTGGGTTTGGGTTCGTGTACCAAGGGCTATGCACTTTCTGTACTGCTTCACGAACCTGTACTTGCAAATCCATCATCCCAATGAAATCTTTAGCCCAAGATAGTTGGGGAATCTCTAGGGAATCGTATTTCACATGTAGACCAACTGCGGCATCGCTCTCGATACGCGTGAGTTGCGCTGGCGGGGCAAGACGCCCAGCTCGTGCATTATGCGTTGCTGGCTTTGCTTTAGATGCTGCACTAACGAAGCTCGCACCAACCTTACTTTTATTTGTCTTGTTCTGACGAAAGTGAATCACCAGTGCTCCCATGATTACTGCCATCACCAAGAGTAAATATTGGATTACATATTCAGAAGGTGAACTTGCAAAACGGCCAAAACTAAATGCCGAATAAATTGCAGTTGTACCTGTCGCAATTATCGTCAATGTCTTCTGCCCATTGGCAGGCCCCTTCAGCACAAGATAAAGGGTAGTAATCAATACAAGCAACACCGAAGCAGTCGCTCCAATATTAAGCACTGTGACTAATGCCTTTTCTGCCTTTACGGTGAATAGCATATAAATGGCAAGCACAACTACGAGTAGTTGTACGGTCAGTGCGCCGCTCTGAACCTTGATGTATTCCTTGCTGCGGTCGATACCAAGAAAATTTGTTGCTGTCATGAGTGACCTCCTATTTGTAGGATATATCAGGTCAGCTCTACGTCAACTTGCGCAACCTACTTCTTGCGCGCCCTACGGTGTGCCGGAGTTTGAACCTGGTGCGCCGCCTTGTGAGCCACCTCTACCACTGCGACCTCTTGCACGGCCTGCCATTGGGTTGAAATTCCCTGTGCGACCTACTCGTGAACTTCCATACTGGCCACCTTGTCCGCCGCTTGGTGAACTTCCGCCGCCACCTGAGCGGGTGCCAGTGGACGCCGAACCGCTCCTGGGGGCGTTGCTTGATCCTCCTCCACCGGAACCAGAACTACCATTCTTTCTTTTATCGAGCACTTGCTTTATTAGTTGCGCTGTTCGCTTCACAGCGGTTCCGGTTGTTTTGGCTGCAACTTTTAGACCTTTACCAGCAGCTCGTGAAGTTGCATCGGTTGCACGCAGCCCCCCACGGATTGCCACCCCATTTGTAATTACACCGACACCCTTGAAGCCTGAGCCAACTGATGAACCGCTCATCAATCCATTCGCAATGCTTGGCACCATAGTCATAAGGTATGCAGCCAAAGCAGCCATTCCGACCAAGCACACGTAGACCACAAAGTTTGCTGTAACCAGCGCTAATCCATCAACATCAGGAGCAATGTAAACCTCTTGTGCGACAGTCTGAATGCTGTTGATTATCGAATCGCACAGCTTCATAAAGAATGCACCGACGCACTTAACCATCAATGCTGTTATGAAGAATTTCAACCAACTATTAAAAATGAAGGCAGTTGCTGGAATCAGCAGAAATGGGATCATGATTGGCGCAAATGCCTTCGCCAATATTATTGAGGCAAATGATAAGACAACGTTGCAAGCATAAATAATGAAAGCAAGAATGATCAGAAAACCCGCAATCATTTTCGCCAGTAACTGCACCATAGTTACTACAAGCAGCGGCACCCAATCAAGGGACTCAGACCACTTCATACCACTATTACCCGAAGGCATCGATAGCACGCTTGAAAGTGAGCCGAATGTTTTATCAATAGTCGTATTCAGTGCGTCACTTAGGTTGCTCATACTTCCACCATTCAGCATCGACGCGAGGCTATCTATGAAAGCTGCAATGCCTTGTATCCCACCTACATTAAGCATTGCATAGGCAATCCCCCACATCAGGAAGGTGTGAATACCAGCTTCAATAAACTGATTGAACCCGCCACTAAACATTGATTGAACTAACGCCCAGGCGAGCAGTAGCGCCACTAGCATAGTTAAGATTGAATCAGAAAGATTGGCGATAGTTGTACTATTCTCCAAGCTGTGTAGACTCTCACTTATTTTTAGGACTACCGCCTTCATTGTCCTTGGGCCAACGCTAGTATCAAAGTCACCCTGCGAATTTGTCACTATTGCATTTGCAGCGCCGACATTTGTCCCATGTGCGTTCCCTCCACTTATTGGGCCGGGCGTGTCGAGTGAATTTTGATTGGCTATTGCCTCTGCCAAACTATCAGCGTTCGCCATTGTGCTAGCAACGATTTGAAGAATCAGGATTGCAGCAACTATAAGAATCCACTTTAGATTAATGGCGACAAAGTTAATTTTTCGCATAGTTATCACCAATTAATTATGGTGTACCACGTTGCCCATTATTAGATCCCTGTGAACGAGGCGCTTGGGTACTTTGCTGAGTTCTCTGGCCAGCTGGACCTCCTGCTCCTCCAGGCGTGGTGGTTGGTGGCTTTGGCGCTGGCTTTGGCTCTGGTTTCTTCGGCTGTGGCTCCTTGCGCTTATCTTTTCCGCCAAAGGAGGTCATGCGTCCCGCTCCTCGGTAGGCTGCTCCGTTAGTTATCACCCCCACGCCTGAGAATCCTGTGGCCATAGCTGAGCCGCTAATAAGCCCGTTTGCGATTCCGGGAACCATCGTCATCAGATATGCAGACAGGCATGCCATTGCAACCAGGCATACATAGACAACAAAGTTGGCCGAAATTAGGGTTAGTCCATCCATATTTGAAGATAGAGCAACAGATTCAGCAACCTGCGTCATGCTCGAAATCAACGTATCACATACTTTGATGAAAAACCCACCAACCGCCTTCATGAGAAGTGCAGATAAAAAGAATCTAAGCCACCCATCAAAAATGAATGATGTCGCAGGGACCATCAGGAATGGAATCATTATTGGCGCAAATGCTTTTGCCAAGATAATCGAACCAAATGACAGAACGATATTGCATGCGTAAATAACAAATCCCAGAACAATAAAAAACCCTGCCATCATTTTCGCAATGAGCTGAATTAGGAAGAAAATTGTTAGATTGAGCCAATCCAACATCTCAGACCACTTGTAGTTTGTATTACCCGAAGGCATTGACAACACACTTGATAGCGCTCCGAATGTTTTATCGACTGTAGTGGACAAAGCATCGTATAGCGTTGACATACTACCGCCAGTGAATGCGGCTGCTATGCTATCGATAAATCCTACAATCCCCTCGATACCCCCTGCATACAGGAACGCCTGAACGATGCCATACATCAAGAATGTGTGAATACCGGCTTCAATGAACTGGTTGAATCCATTACCGAACATTGACTTCACAAGTGCCCAGGCCAATAAAAGCAGAACAAGCATTGTCGCAATAGAGTCTGCTGCCCCACCAATTGCAGCGCTACTTTCCAACTGATGCAAGCTGTCGCTAATATTTTTGACAACCTTTTTCATCGTTTCAGGGCCAACCGACTGAACATTAAAGTCCTGTTGCGGTTTTGTCAGAGGTTCACCAACATTTGTACCATGGGCATTACCGCCGCTCACAACTCCATCCGTATCAAGTTGGTTCTGATTAGCTATGGCCTCTGATAATTCATCAGCCATAGATATGTTGCTTGTTAAGAACACTGTGCAAAGCAGTGCAATCACGAAAACAACCCACTTAATGTTTTCAAATAGTGCGAGTTTTAGGCTTCTCATTTTTATTACTTGCCCTTGTTTCCGCCAACACTGGTGGCCTGGTTAGTTTTTTGCATGATTGGCGACTGAGTAATGGTCTTCATACCAGAGAAGCCATTTCCACCTGCACCACTTATCAGGCCAGTCGCAATCTTTGGCACCATCGTCATTAAATATGCAGCTAAACCAGCAAGCCCTACGATGCTGACATACACAACAAAATTGGCAACGATTAACTCATAGGGATCAACTTTCGAGTCTGTAACTACGGAAGTTGCGACCTCATTCATCGACTTCATGAGTGTATTGGTGAAGTTCATGAAGAATGCACCAACGCACTTCATGAGAAGCGCACCAATAAAGAAACGCAACCATGAGTTGAACAAGAAGCTTGTGTGCTGATTCAGCAGGAATGGCACCATGATTGGGGCAAATGCTGTCGCAAGAATTACAGAACAAAACGACAGGATTACATTCGCGGCGTACACAACGAAAGCAATCACAACAATAAAACCTGCGGTTATCTTTCCGAGAAGCTGAACAATGAAAATTGCTACCAACGGAAGCATTTCTTTTAACTTTGTTAGTGACAGTTTCGTGTCACTACTGGGCATGGATAGGATTGATGAGAGTGCGCTAAATGTGTTCTCTACTGAGCCATTCATCGCACCACTGAGCGTACTCATGTCCGCGTTGGCAAAGCTACTTGCCATGGAATCAATTAACCCTTGGATTCCTTCAATGCCACCTGCGTGCAGGATGGCTTGAACAATGCCCCAGATCATGAAGATATGAATGACTTCTTCGATAAATTGATTAAATCCATTACCAAACATGGCCTTAATCAAGCCCCATGCAAGCATGGTAGCCATCAGAAGTGTAATAATTGTCCCGCTTGCCCCACTAATTGCTGTATTATTTTTTAGGTCTTCAAGGCCATTTGAAACCTTCTCCACAATCTGCCGCATGATTGTTTGTCCGATTGTGTCTACCTTGTAATCATCCTGATTTATAACTAACGATGAATCTGGCTGCGCTCCTCCAGCTGTACCAGTACCCTGCGCAAAAGCACTTGGGAGGAGGCAGGTAAATATCGTAAATATGATGGCCAGCAACAATTTCATATAACGCTCACAATATCTTTTAGCAAAAACTGTTGCCGTCCATAGCTTACTTCTTCACCGCTGCTTCACCTTGCACGCGAAGCGCTTTCATTTGCTCATCGTATTTCGCGCCGCGCTCACGATGCTCCTTCATGAACTGCGAATTCCTGAGCATTTCTTCGTTTTTGCGACCAAGTTCATCAGCCTTACCCACGTTGTCGTTCTGTTGAACCATCAGTTCACTAACGCGCGCCAACTGCTGAACAATCTTGTTGGTCTGGTTATTCATTAGACCGAGCGATTGCTGAATACCAACGTTCTGCGGAATTTGTGCAGCCCATTCGTTGATTTGTTCGTAGTCAGACTTAATCCCGTCGATCATTCGCTTTTCGTTTGCAAGGCGAAGCTCGACCGTCTTGTTGTTGTTGGCAAGTAGTCGCTGTTCATTTTCGACATACTTCTCCATACTCATGCCCGACTTGACAGCTTCAATCTGACGCTGCGTGATGTCTTTCAACATCTTTTCAAGTCCACCATGCAGGTTTGTGCCGAGCTTATTAATATGCGTGAGCGCAGTCCATTCCTTCTTAATATTGTTCAGCTGGCCGTCAATAATATTCTTGCCGATCTGCTCAATATTCTGAATATCGTGCCAAAGACCTTGAGCTTGCAAATATGACTGGCGAACCAGCTCGTAGGTATGCTTCAGCGACTCCCCATAATCCATTGCGAGCTGCGCGTTGTTGAGCAACTGCGTAATTTCGGTAGCCCCAGCAACCGCGCCACTGGCGTTTACCTGAATAGGTGCCACCAGCGCGCTCGTTGCGCAGGCCATGACGCAAATGAACTTCTTGACTTTATGCATGTAAATGCTCCTTGATATACGACATTGGCCAACTACTTATCCCTGACTCGGCCATTTCCAGGGCTTTATGGCGGCTACTCTCAACGGCGCAGGCATCATTAATCTTGATAACTATGTCTGGCATATCCGCACGAACCAGCTTTGTTTCAGTACCCTTAACAATCAAATAATCACGCTTCGGCTGAGCTGACTTCAACAGGTTCAACTGTTGCTCATTCAGATTAAAGATTGATTGGTAGAGATGTCTGTTTTCCTCAACCGTATTCGTGATCGACGGGAGGAATATTCGTGTTGGCAAATTGACGAGGAAGGCCGACAGATCAGGTAACTGCTCAAATTCCGACATCGCTTGCGTAGCCAGGCCAACAAATGCCTTTTTCTTACGCAATGTTCTAAGCCAATCCATTAGCTTTGCATAGAACAAAGGATTTTTGATTGCAAACCAAGCTTCTTCAATATAAATAAATGCAGGCGTACTACCGTTGAGTTTCTTGTCAATGCAATAGAAAGCATATTCCAAGAATGGGCCAGCCAATTCATCAATTTCTAAGAGTTGCCCTGTCTCGATGCAGACCAGATTTGACAGCTCAAATGCATCCTCTTCGTTATCGAAGAATGAACTGAACTGCCCCACTCCGCTTGGATCGTCCTCACCCTGACTCACGTCTACGTATTTGGAGATCTTCATCGCCAATGCACGACTGGCGCCCGCAATTTGCGTGTAAATCGTGCCCAATCGCCAAATCGCAGGGTTCAATTCTGCTACCTGGCGTACACACATATTGATGATGCCCTTCTCAGCATCCGAGAGTCGCTCACCTGACGTTCCGACTGCAAGCATTCCGATCCACTCGATCAGTGCAAGTATGTCTTTATTGACCAGCATTCTTCGTACTGGATTCATCTTCACCTTGGTCTTGCCACTGGTGTTGATATCCAGATGCTTTCCACCCAGCAAAACTGACATCACTGATGTCGAATAGTCCTTATCGAATATGAATGAATTGCACGGGGTGTACTTCTGGAAAAGCGCCAGTAGAAGGTTGACCATGGTGGTTTTGCCACCGCCCGCGCCGCCAAGGACAAGGAAGTGCCCTAGGTCATGCTCATGGCAATTGAATCCATACGGGACTGTTGACTCTGTGTTGAAAGTCACATGGTTTGGCACCGGACGATTCAGAACTTTTGAGAAGAATCGGTGCTCACGCACCCCTGTACTGAATCCTAGAAATGGGAACAGATCTGCAATGTTGGCGACGGAGGCAAGGTACTTGCGGGGGTTAACTTTGGCATTCCCTGGCAAAGATGACAGGAAGGCACCCAGCAGGCCCGTTGTTTCACGCGTGACCGTGTACCCAGTCGCTCGTAAAGAGCCAGATAGCTTTTCAATGCACTCATTGGCCTGCCGCTCAGTTTTGCCGTATGCCAAAATACGCATTGAGTGAAACCCATACATCAGGTTCTCGCTCGTGATCTCAACCAGTGCATCTTGCGCATCATCGGCCAAGAGCAGATTGCCGGTGTTCACCTTGCCGAGATCATTGCCAGAGAATCTTTCCGCAATTCGCGTACTTAGACTCTTGACCTCCATGCGATAGTGGCCTTCAAGCTTTTGGATCATCGCTTGCGCTTTGGCTGAATCCAGAACCTCGAAAATTTGGCAAACACAGAATTCACCAGGCAGCTTCAACAGTGATTCAATGTGACTTGAACTCAGCTCATCTGGAAAGTCAGTTGTGGAGATGACGCCCACGTTTCGTACTTCGCTTGGGCCTTCAAAACGCAGCAGGTTTCCTCGACGAACAACCTTATCTGCCGCCATGCGCTGCGGAAGATACGCGCCGTAGCGACCCTCATGAACCGGGCCAGGTGGCGAAGCCACATTGAACCGACTGAACAGCTCACCCAGCAACCATTCACCCTTCAATCTCTCCATTCCGAGAAGATTTGCGCAAGTCGCGGAGACAGAATCAAGAATCTTCGAAAACTCTGCCTCATTCTCGTTGAGGTGCCCTTGGATACTGGCTACAGTGCGTTTTGTAGAGAATGATTGAAAAATCGCTGATGTGACTGCTGTGAAGAAAGCCACGCCTTCTTCATTGATTTTGTAGTTTACGCTTTCAAAAAATGAATCAGCAAGATTTGATTTTCTGAAGCCAAAGAAAATGGAGTGATTAACGACCGACTGTGGTCGAGTTTTTAATTTTTCTTCCCATTTATCTTCGATGTATTGCGCAACCTGATTTGTATATTCACTACGAATATAGGTATCACGCTCCAATTTTTCTACATACGACCACACAATGATATTTTCCGAGATAATCGAAAACGATTTCTGGACAATATCAACCATGTGGTCGATGTGTGCATCCGTAAGACCTTCCGAATCCATTCCAGGCAGCGTAAATCCGCCAAGAATGGTCCCGTCTTGGCAAAGAATAGCTTCACCACCAGGCAGCATCGAGAACCACGGGCAGATTTCTGCGTAACTACTCGCTGACTTGCGCGGCGTTTCAAGCAATTCTTCAAGATTTACCACGGTATGCCCCTTCCCCAGCCCTTCGGCCTTGATTTCCAAATACTGTCACGAGGAAGGGAGTCATAAACATCCTTCTCATAAACATAGAGTTGCAACAGATCCATCCACATTGGATCTCGGCGTGTAGCCCATTTAGCTAGCCACCACAGAATTACTGCCGATGGCAAGAACCAATACATGCGCGCAACAACTGCGAACGAGCCACCCAATACGATCAATAAGAAAGCATTGAGTGGCACGCCGCCAAATAGAGCTACCCGCCTCAACGAGCGATGTGACGTTGAGGTTCTGCGCATGATTAGTTGGTCAAGCAGCTCGCAGTGCCGATCTTGGAGGCAACGCTGTCCATGCCCATCACATAGGTGCCGATGGCTTGGATCAACGCAAAGACGACAACCACCACAATGATCTTGGAGAAGTCAATCTTCGCGATCAGACCAACCAGCAACGTGCCAACCAGTACGAGGATGAAAGCCCAAATGGCCAGTGGTCCAGTCAGGAAGTTGTAGATGGCACAACCGAAGTTACCCAACATTTGCGTATCGAGTGCTCCACCACTCTGCGCACTGGCTGTGCCAGCCATCCCCATCAGTGTTGCCGCAACTAACTTGGCACGGCGCTGGGCCACTGCCTTGTTCAAATTGCTGACATTGCTCTTAAATGATTTACTCATTGGCTTCTCCTGTTGAAAAATTCGTAAACTTGTATTGATTGGTTTCCCGATTCATACCATCGACGCGGTAAATCTCTCTGATTTCTCGCTGTCCGCTGTACATACCAATATGGAGAACCCAGTTAATTGAGGATGCAATTCGCGCGCGTACAGCCTCCAATGGAATACCTCGGTTAGCTTGCATAACCAAATCTTCCAAGCGCATCAAACAATCACGCGCACTATCTGCATGCAATGTCGTCAAACCTGCATGCCCGGTGTTGCAGGCTTCGAGAAAGTTAATAGCTTCTTTCCCGCGCAGTTCTCCAATGATTATTCGTGACGGCGAATAACGCATAGCCGACATTAGTGCGTGCTGTGCGGTAACACCCTGTTCAGGATCACATTCAGTAATAACCATGTTTGGTTTTTTAACCAATAACTCATGGACTTGCTCAATGATGAACAGTCGGTCTTCATCAGGCATTTCGTTGATAAATGCATTAACCAACGTCGTTTTACCTGAATATGTAGACCCAGCGATAATTAGCGTTTCTTGGCGCTGCGCAATTCCAGTTAATAGTTCCAAGGTAGCTGGCGTTAGAATTCCCGTATCGACATAGCTTGGCAATGCAAATACTCTGGTCGAATGCTTTCGAATACACATGGATGGACCATTGACCGCAACAGGATCAAGGATTCCTTCAATACGCAAACCTGGCAGTCGCGCAGACAGCATGCTTTTTGACCGCTCTTCTTGGGTCACTGCGTACCGGGTCGATATCTCTTTATCGTTCATTGCTGCAATTGTTTGGATTGCAGCTTTAATCTCTGTTGCAGAAATTTTTATGCCAGTGAAGAAGTCTTTTGCACCCTTCCGTGCGAAAACTACGTTTGGAGCGTTAATTTGGATTTCATTGATGGATTCATCATCCAGCAGATGCTTCACGCTCGCCAACGTCGAGTGAACGATAGCCAGGCTGCGTTCACCATATGATTTATTTACGACTCCATTGCTCATATCACTATTGCACCCGAAGACGGTGAAATAGCAGATATGCCTAGACCTCCCAATCGGGCAACAAAGACCTAGTTCAGGCAAAGAAAAAGCCCCTTTCGGGGCTTATCAACTTAGTTTGCGTTGCGCTTGTTTATCCAGAATTTCGTCCGTGTACGGCGGGTGCGCGTGTTCATCACAGAAGATGCATTTTTTCGGCTTTGGTCGCTTGTAGTTGTAGATGGACTTGCCGCTGCAATTGCTGCAGGTTTCTACACCGAGGTTGAGTTCTCGCATCCCAACGATGACCTCAAATACTTCGTTGATCGTGAAGCAGGCGACATCAGGAGTCACACCGAACGCGTCAAGGTAGATCGCGTGAATGCCTAGCAGAGCATCAACAAGTTCGGAATTTGCAACTCGCTCCGTTAAATCAATACGTGAGGCAAGTGCATGTATCACACTCGCGTGATACCTTTCAGTTGGCGACTTCAGGAATGTGCTGTTGTCGTTCTGCGTGCGGCGCCATTTCGGGTATGGGTCTTTGCCGAAAGCATCATTCAGTGTAGTGGCAATGATCTTGCCCATTACCTTGTCGCTTGTATCTTCGGACATGCCAAGACGGCGTAGGGTCCCAAGTCTGCACCCATAAATTATGAGCTGTCGGAGCTTGTGAAGATATGCTGTATCTTTGTGCAGCAAAGTCGTTGACATCAGTGAACTCATTACGCGCGACCTGCTTGAATGCAAAGTGACATCACATTGCGGTGTTGAAGGCCAAGATTCAGACCCTTTGCAGCGTGATAAATGAACCTAGCACCCACATTGAGCTGGGTAAGGTTCACTCCGGTGTCAGCAACTAGCTTGATTTTGTCAAACGTGCTGCTCTTGAACCATTCAACAGTTTCTCTTGCCAGGCCCAACCGAATTTCCAGATCCACACTGGCATTCCGGCAAAGACACCAGCGGTTGAAAAGCAATTCTTCGTTGATCTTTCGAAAGTGACTTGCTACGTTGGCCGCAGGATTAAGAGTCATGGCGTCGGCATTTGCCGCGAGTTCTTCCAATGCTGCGCCGCCCATGGACGGCTTGAAGAGCGGGTAACTTGTATCCGCTACACGCTCCAGCTCGAACGGCTCCAGGGTTTTGAGAATCTTAACGAACTCAACTTCTTCGTGCGACGGACACGCGAAAACCTCACCAGTCGAGCGAGCCACAAGTCTACTTAACTTCTCCAGAAGATTTTTGTTCTCTTCTTTGATCTGCTGTTCTTCTAGCAAGTGCAACATCTGAATACATTTCCTTACAAGGAGGTTACCTGTGCAAACTTACCTTGTCAAACATTGTTACAACTCAAATACAGGACATCTTTGCGGCTGCGACATGCTGTCTTTCATGTCATTTTTGACATTGCAGCTTTTACTTTTTTCAATGCAATACTTGACTTAGCTACAAGATCGCTTTGCGGGCCTGAATCTAGCATTAACACCAGCAACTCAAGCTATTTATTATTTTTATGGCTCGATGCTTGTATCTAATAGTTTCAAGCTATGGACAAAAAAAACCCCGCTTTCTATAGCGGGGCCTTGTTCAATAAGCGTGATCAAATCTGTTCACGCCCACGGATTTTGGGTCCAAATTTTCCGACAAAGCTTGTTTTTTGCTGAAGTCGTTGAAATCTCCGACGGCTGGCGTCATCATCACAACAACCTTCACACCATACTTCTGTCGCAACTTCTTCGCCAAATTCCTTGCAGCTATTAGGCCAGTGTTCCTGATCGTGCCATTCACGTTGGATCGGTCATTATCCGCGAAAATTATGACTTTCTTGATTACCCCGATAAGGTTTTCAGGAATTTCAAAGTTTTCTAGGATGGATGAACTGTGGCATGACCATACAGGGATGCTGTACATAATGTGTGCTGAGAGCGCGGTTTCAAGCCCTTCTGACAGGCCCAGGACACCGTCTTCACCAACTGCATTCATTCGAAATGCGTAGCTGCTGTATCCGTTGCCTGGCCGAGTCTTTTTCTGGTTCTTGACGTTCGCTTTCTCACCTTCAGGGGTCAAATAGGTTGTGTGAATCTGGACAAACTTATTACAGGGCGAGTAGCCACGAACAAGCATTGCATCAAATTCACCAACAAGCTCAGGCTTGTCATCAAACGACTCCCAGTATTGGGCCTTCGCATAATGGACCTCGCTTGGTACACGCATAAGACGCGGCTCCCGCTTCTTGAGGTATTTCCAAACTGGGTCGCCCTCTTCTACTGGCCTTGATTTCCCCCAAAGGAACAAATTTGTCTTGAGTGACTTGCTTAACAGTTCCGCAGGATCTTTTACTTCCTGCTTAGGTTGTTGCAAGGCATGCTGAACACCAACAACATTATTTAGGGTGTGTTGGTAGATGTGGCGATAAACATCAGTCCCATTACCGAGATTGTGGTACTGCCTAAGCAGCTCATAACCGCCACTGTAATGTGACGATGTACAACTCTTGCAAACCCAGAAAAATTCTCCACTTGTTGTGTGGTAGCCAGCACGGAATGCTTCCGGTTTATTGCAGACAGGGCACGCTTGATGCTTTCGATTGAATAGTGTTGAAGGGAATCCATCCGCAATCAACATTTGACCCCAATCGTGAACTGTCAGACGATTATTCTCTTCGTCGTACTGATAAAACATGGTCTCTCCTAGAAGAGAGCATGCCCCACAAGGGCACGCCCTAGTGGGTTAATGATGGTTGGCATTGAGCCAAGTCTGCTTTGCAGATATATGGATGATACACAGGCATTTGGATGTTCTCAAGTGTGGTTTCTAAAAACTTATGTCTTTAGAAACCACACTCTCATAGAGAGTGCGGTCTTTTTAATGTTGGCTTACCAACATCTGCTCATAAATACTCACGAGAGCATCAGGCAGTTCGTCTACATCACTGATGTATTCAGATTTAGCTATCCAGCTCTTGATGCCAGCTGCAGCACCGAAGCCAATACCAATCACCTCAACACCCAAGCGTTCAGCGCGGAGGATGCAGCTCTTGACTTGCGGTCCGTTATCAGGAACTCCATCTGTCAATACAGTGATAACTTTTCTTGGCTCATTCACGGCTAAGAGCCTATCGGTCTCAGCTGCGATTGCTTGCGCCAAAGGGGTTGACCCACTGGCGTAGAGCATCGAAAGTCGTTCTTCTGCCCTTTTAGTATGCTCACCAAAGTCCAACAAGGTTGTTGTTGGCTCAGGTCCGAACGCAGGGAATGCAGCCAGGCGGGATTTCGCACCAGGGACTCTTGTGAGACCTAAAGCGAATGTGTACGCCGTGTCACAAACCTGTTTCAGCAAGCGTTCCATGCTTTCCGAACGATCAACCAGGATAGACATGGCCATGTCAACACCAGGATCTTCGCGCTTCTTCTTAAAGATGCGCGTATCACCCAACGCTCGCATTCGCCACGCATGCTTGATTGACACCTTTGAGCCACTTTTACAGAGGCCTGTCGGCTGCTCTTCTACAGCCTGGAATAGCTTGATGATCGTTGGCACGAGCAAGCCGTTGATGCGGCCTTCGATCTGAACGGGCTTGAGCTTTGATTTCTCGCTGCCATCTGCACCGCCTGCACCGATACCCACTAAACAACTAACTTGTGATTCCTCGACATCATCTGCTGCCCCGAACAAATCGACTTCGACCAAGGTGTTTGCCTTGTCATCAGCGTCATTGTTTAGAGGGCAATCATTCTCAGTCGTCTGAGTCTGTTCACTCTCAGGTACTTGGGCATCAACTTCTGTTGGCTCATCCAGCTCAACTTGATCCGCAGCGTTAGCACCTTCATTACCGGGAGCTTGAGGACTCTCCTCAGCTTGGCCACTGTCTTCAGTTTCCTGATTTTGGCCACCTTGCTCTGCTTGCGTTCCTTCAGCTGCCGCTTGCTTTTGGTCATCCTGCGTAGCTTGGCCACCGTCTCCAGTTTCCTGATTTTGGCCATCTTGCTCCGCCTGCGTTCCTTCAGCTGCCGCTTGCTTTCGGTCATCCTGCGTAGCTTGGCCACCGTCTTCAGTTTCCTGATTTTGGCCATCTTGCTCCGCTTGAGTACCTGCTTCAGCCTGGTTCGTTGGCGGGTACTTCTCACCTTGGTCACCGAACATTGCTGTCGCTATACTCGCAAAGAATGCAGTCCCGATCTCCTCTGGGGGGTTTTTCAGATTTACGGTGATTTCCGTAACGAGCTGTTCTCGGAATTGATTGCGTTGAACTACTTCACAGTATTTCTCGCAAATGCCCGTCAGCTGTCTGTTTGCAGAATTTTCTGTCAAATAAGACATTAGTGCTGTCACTAAGCACAGACCATAAACTGAGATTTCTTCTTTGTCTGCTTCCGCAGTAAAAGCAAAATCCAAGTATTCGGCAATTCCTTCCGCGAAATATGGATAGTTTTCAACTGCCTTCGCAATCTCAAACCCCATTTGTAGCGCAATAGTTGCTTGACGACGCAGCCCTGTATCTGGCCAGAACGTCTTATCGCTCCTCTCGTGGATATTGGCGACAATAAACACCAATCCAATATCACGATTCATTTTTGTTTCGTCACCGCTCAAGTTTGGTATGACTACTTCACCTTGCGCAATGCTACCAATAACGGTCTTCAGATCGTTCGCAATAGCTGACCAGCGGAAAACAGGCTTTCGCCTGAGTCCCGTGGCAACTATTGCCTCGACCAACATATTGTTGATCATGGCTTTTCTTCCTTAGGCAAAGAGATCCATCATGTCTACTTGATGAATCGCGGTTTTAATTGCTACAGATGCATGCTGATCTGCGACGACTTGAACTTGTTGAGTCACCATTCCAACTTCAACTTTCGTTTCTGCTGTACTGGTTTCTGTAAGTTCGTTATAAATATCGACTTCAACTTGGGAGTTTTCAGTCGTAGTTGCATTGAAAGCAGCCGAAGCTTTATCATTTTGCTTAAATGCAGGTGTTGAAGTTATTACCTCAACAACGCTATCCGCTGTAGAACTGTCATTGCACAGGTAATCCCATGCTGCTTCAGTTCCATTGTCCTTGGTAAAGATACCAATTCGCGAAGCCTCTTCAGGATTCGCAATCAGCTTTGCCATTGACCATACCGCAACCAGCGCGTTTCCACTCACGCGGCCATCATCAGGCACCTGCTGCATTGTCCAATCAATCAAATCAGCCAATGGTCCCGCACTTGGGTCTACAAAAGCAAACTTGCGCATGCGCTGGGCAATGCGTTTGATTGGGCCAAGGGTCTTTTGCGTCACATAGTCACGCGCATTCCCTTTTTCATTGACCAAATACTTACTCATGAGGATGGTCGCTTCTTTAGCAGCTTCGCGGTACAACTCACCGCTAAGACCGCCAATCTTGCGCTCATACTCACTTTTCAGATCACCGTCATGAGCATCAGTTGGAGCTGATACACGATAGCAGTGGAAGTCAAATGACATTTTCCCGAATACAACCTGTGCTGTCGGAAGATCCTGCAGCAGATGTTTGTATGCCGGATTCTTTTGAACCCAGTCCTTTACCCAGGATTCGATTTTCTTGTCCAGGGTATTAAGCATTGACGCTTTGAGGTCTTCAAAGCTTACAACTTGGTCTTTCAACCATTGGTAGTTACTTTGGAAGTCATCCTCATGAATTGCATATCCACCAAAGAGGTGAAGGCCGCTGACCGCAAGTTTTCGATGAACGTCATCCTTGATCTTGTCGAAAGGTTTAATTTCTTCAGGATCAACTAGCTTGACGGCACCCAAGGAAGCCAGTCCAGCTGGAGGAAGATTGATCCCCATGGGGTTCAGTTCCTTCAGCTTTTGTGGCTTGAGAGCGCGGCGTCCCGACCAGAGATGAAATTCCGGTTGAACAATAACAATGGAGCTATTGATTTGCCGGATGTCTTGCGAAACTTCGCTGATTTTGATTTGCATGGTGAATCTCCGAGAGAGGCACCATGCCCACTGGGCATAGTGCCCGAGTGGGTTAAAGGGTTGACTACATGAGTCAAAGAGTCGCAGAGCGATCTACCTTCTATTCTCCTGAATCGCTTCCTCTTGTCAATAGAATTGCGCTTCCTTTTGCGTCCACTCTGCATGAATTCGTGTGCACCAAAAAATAAGCCAAAAAAAAAACAGCCCGAAGGCTGTTCTCTGTTTGTAGCGGGTTAGTAAACCTCATTAAAGCGGTTAGCTGAACTCGCCCCCTGATTGGAGGATGATTCACGCTGGCCACCTTCGTTTGAACGCGCATAGCGTTGCGGTGCTGGTTGGTGTGACCGCTGCGCACTACCTTGTGTAGTATTGCGCTGCTGCACATTCTGCCCATGATTTCGCGAGGGCACAGGTTCACCGGAGTAATGGCCACCATCATCAGCATAACCATCATCGCGATGACGGCCATGTTGAGGCGGCACCTGACGTTGGTCTTGACGTTGGTCTTGCCGATTATGTTGTTCGTTTGGCATGCTCCTGCGAACAAATTCCAAATGAATCAACTTGAAGGTTACGCGAGTTTCCTCCTGGCCCGTGGTCTGGTTTGTAAAGGTACTTGATTCTTGCGAACCAATAGCCTCTACATCCATACCAGGACGTAACTTCTCACTAAGCCTCTGCGCTTCTTCGCCCCAGGCAACAAAACGAGCAGCTTCTATCACATCAACATAGTCTGTTGAACCACGAGGACGTGTAGAGAACCGTAAACTCAAGCTTGCAGCTGTTACCAGCAGGCCTGAGGATTGGTTCACTTCCGATATAGCCAGTTGAAATAATCCTGTGGCCCATCTTTACGCTCCCTTTTTCAATACTTCAATCGCAAAGAGGTTTTTATAACTCTGCGTAAGCCATTGTCTCCCCATGGAAATCAGCTTAATAGTGTCGCCTGCTTTTACACCGCGATCACGCACTTCTCGCTCCAAGTCAACGCCATAAAAACGGGCGATCAGACCATCCGAATCTAACGCTAACTCAAAACTTTCATACGTAGTTTCACCTTTGGAACGTGTAACCGTCCCAAACGAAGCTATAACACCAACAGTTTCATCACCTTGCGCTTTCCGATTGACTGCATCACGCAGAGGCTGTCTCGCGGGCTGAGGCTTAGTCTGCTGGGCATTCTGTTGCTGCTGCATCTGCTTAGGTACACCGGCCTTTGGAGTGCTTTTCTGAACGTCGTTCAGAGTTGTACTTTTGGGCTTTGGTGCAGCAGAGTGCGTCAACAACAGTTCCAGGCGCTCATTTGTGAGCGATTTGACTTTCGACAAATCTGCATCACTTGCACAAAACGGTAGGTCAGTCAGGTAATAACTGTCCTTCTTGCATTTGAGGATGGCCTTTACTTGCGCCTCACGAATCTTGAAGACGCGCTTCACAATTCCTGATCCCTCATATACGTAGTAGATCATCGTTCCGAGTTTAACGTCCTTGCAGGCGATAACTTCGGTACTGATCCAATCCGCCACCTGAATATCTTTCAAGGGCGAGGCCATTGTGAAAACAGTCTGGCCAACATCCAGCTTTGCGGCTTTGTACTCCGCTGCTGTAACTTGCTTCGACACGGACTGATCCTGAATCAAAGTATCCGCCTGAATTTCTGCCGATGAGGACAGACCGAAACCCGTAAAACGGGAGATGAAGTTTGTAAGCATTTTCTTAGTCGAAAAGACCAAGTTCCAGATCATCTAGGTATTCACCATTAGACTGGCCTCCATTTATTGCGCTCGAAGTTTGTTTAAACGTCGGGAACATCGCTTGGAGTTTTACTTGAGGGATTGATAACCAGCTCGCCCACTTATTCAGTGCTTGAGATGGACATTCGGTTGGTAAACCGACACTGGTTCCGTAAACAATCAAGTTTCCTTGAATTGCAACTTCAGCCAGAAGGATTGAGAACGCTGGGTTCTCTTGGGGTGCTACAAGATACACCTCATTCATGTCAAGGCCTCTAAGCCAATCCATGAACTTGGTACGCAGTGGAGCATCAAAAACGCTGGTATCACCCAGCGCTTGAATATCAGAAACCGCTTTCGCGATGTCTGGTGGTGTACAGAAGACAGAGTATTTGCCTTCGGACAGATCAAAGTCAGGATGACATTGCTGAAATCCATTTTTCTTTGAGAAGTATGACCCTGAGGATGTGGGCCTGTAGCCCTGGCGCATCAAGTCACCTAGAAAGGTGGCCAGTGCCTCCAGAGCTACAGTCTGTTCTCTCTCAAGCACTTTTCCATTTACATGGATAACCTGCCTTTGAGGTCCCAGTGTTTCTAAACCATATGCCCTATCCCCGTTTTTGTAGACGGTGTAGAGCTTCGGCATTAGCTTGCTTCCGCAGCAGTTCCTAGGCCTTCGTAAATACCGACCATTTCCGTCCACATATCTGGAGGAACATTACTAAACGCTCTTTCAAGCGCGTAGATCATGTGGTCCTTACTCTTGACGCCTCGGTACGACCAAGCTAGTTCAGCCCAACGTCGGAGTACACGCGTTGACAGTGGCTTTACCACTCGTGACTTCGGATTGTTATAGGCTTCACGCACTTTGTTTGCCATATCCACCATTACAGCGGCTGTGGCTCTTCGCTGCTCATCAGGCATTTTGTTTGAAATCGATTTCAAAACGACATCGATCTCTTCTTCCCTGCCCAAGTAGCCGACTTTGATCTCAAAGAAACGATCATCGCTGGACGAATCATGGACGTATCGCCCTGCAACCATCAACTTACTTGAGACGGAATTCTCCGTCCAGTACACCCGGAATCCGGGCGCAGGGTAGATGGTCTCGCCCGTTTCAGCGATATAGACAGGATCACCTTCGAGCAACATGTGCAGCGCCAGTGTCGCATTGGGGAGCATTGCATTGCCTTCATCAAGCAACACGCTGACACCCTCCTTTGCAGCAAGAGCCACAACACCGTAGTTGTAATAAAAGGAACCGTCTTCCTTGGGTACGAACTGACCAATGAGTTGATCGCTTGTCGTTTCTTTGTTGCAGCTGTAGGCATACAGCGGCACATTGAGACGAGCATGCCATTCACGTACCAACGAGGTCTTTCCTGCTGCCGGATCACCAACTAACTTGGCAGCATTGGTTCGCTTTGAGTTCCAGAAGACGATCATGTCCGCCAGACGCTCTCGCGAGAACACATAGTCCGCATCAGATCGCGGAATTCCTTTTCGTGTTGGGTCACCGCCTGCAATGTTGCCCTTAATTGGCACACTGAAAGTTGCTTCGACATTAATCGGGAATTCAATTTCTGCATTATTCATTTCTGTTTCCTAGTTTGTATGCAGGAGCAACTCAGTTAAGCCAGCCTTTTTCAAGACGTGCTCAAGACCAAGTTGAATCAGTTCAGGGTCATACCCAGCACGCAGGCAGCAATGCTGAAATGTGAACGGAATCTCTTTTGCATAAATGTGTTTCACCGAATATCCAGTTCCATTCCAGAACTTCTTTGAGTGATACACATCGGGTTGATATATCCATTTCATTGCCTCCAGTTTCCCGGCGACATTTGAACGGCTTTTGAACTGGCTAAGGTGCCAGCCAATAAGGGCTTCATGCAGTATGTCGTGATCGTTGTCACTCCATTTCTTTGTTCCGTTATCCCCGAATAAAATGACCTCCTTATCATCGGTGTCGGGGGTTTCCGCAATCTGAAGACCATCTTCTTCTTCATGCACTTGATCAAAGAAGCGCAAAGCGCTAGCAGACTGCTCCAGCTCCAAAGGCTTCTCAAGTAGCGTTAGAGCTATTTGCGAAACATTCCACTCAGAACTGTTGTCAATCTCAACTTCGACGAGAGTATCAGAAGGTTGTGTACTTTCCTTCGCTCGTTTTCTCACATCCAAAGTCACTTCATTCCAATCACCAAAGATGTCAGACTGAAGAATAGGGGCACGAGTCCCCTTCATGGTTTTATCCATGTGCGACTCCCAAAGTAAAAACGCCACCAGACCTCGAAAGATGTGGTGGACGTTTGGGGTTAACAAAATAACTAATTACTTAGTCACTTCATCAATAGCCTGATCAATCGTGTGAACACGGATTTTCAGAACTACTTTAGCGTTATCAGTGCTCTTGTTAGCAAAAGCAGAGATGCCAGCAACGCCAGCGACGATTGCTGCAATAACTAGAAAGAACTTCATGGTCGAACTCACGAAAAATCGAGCTGACCCCCAATGGGTCAGGCCCAAAGGGTTGAAGTGAACAGCATGAGCTGTGTAAGGGTGTGAACAAGTCACAGATCTCGCCAGGGCGAAAACACAAAGTCACTTGTGAAAGTTTGTGTTTTGGTCCTATCGGGATAAGGTAAGGAAGCGGGGTCGGCACTCTCGATATTTCAAGGCCGAACCCCAATCCTATTTATGAGGGTCTAGAGCGTGATGCGGATCAACGCCGTCGCGTCGATGATAGATAAGGGGCTGAGATTTTTTTCCTGTCTCTGCCACAGGGTTGACAAGCTTGAACCTGTCAGCAGTTCCATTATCCATAGCACTTTTTTCTTGTCAACTACCTTTGGCCAAAAATTGGCTGCGAGTTAGCGATAAGGATGGACGTTGGCAACAAGGCCAAGCAAACCCAAATCGGAACGATAGTTGGATTTATGTTGAATGGTGCTGATAGGTAGAACAGTGGGGCAAAAAGCATTGGCATCACTATCCACAGCATCAGGGAGAAGGTTGCGGGTCTTATGCTCCCGAATGTGTATGACTTGATGATGCGTTGCGTGTATCCGTCATAAAAAGCAGCGAACATGATCGGGACTAGGAGGGCGAACCAGCTCATAACGATCAACAGACGTAGACAGACGATGTACAACGACTGAATGAAGCCTGTGAATATCCCGTTCATCATTTTGAATAGTGCCCCCCCTCCACCACTCTCAGATGTGAAAAGCTTGTATTTGTCCTGTTGCTCTTTGTTGTAAACACCCTTCTCTGCTACTTTTACAGCAATCTGCACAGGCGATTCATTGAATAAGACATTCGCCTGTTTTAAAACCGCATTCGTCCAGCTTTCGCCTAGCGCACTGCGAGTTATTTCTATTTCACTCTCAACGAACTGAATCATTGTGTCACCCCTTCTCAGGAAAGGGTTCAGAGTCAGACTGAATAGAAAAAGAATCACCCATAGTCTTATGTGGCTTGCAATAGACATTGATTACCTTCTTTTAAAATCGACCATGCATGGCCATGCCGAGATGCCGGTCATCGAGTGTCATGGTTAAAAGTCGTACTTTCAATCCTGATATTTCTGGCTGCGACGGAATGCGTTTGCTTACCACGAAATATTTGCCATCCGTCAGATCGCGCGCCCATGATTCAAAGCTATGCTCTTTAATATCCCAGCTGCTAGTTTTTCCATCCTTCATAACACCTATTGTTTTGAACGATGCCATTTCAACAAGCTTTTCGACCATCGATGTAGCAAGCACTGTTTGCACTTGGGCGGATGTGCCCTGGTACTGCTTATAGAAGTCAATTCCCGATACAACGGCATGGTCCATTGCTTTGAGAACCAATGGCTTATCTCCGTCAGATTGCCATGTTCCGCCAATTAGAGTCAGCAATGTCTCGCACGACTTGCTGAACATTGGATATCCATTCAGGTGAGTTCGCAAAGCCAATGAATTTTTACTCATGGCTATTAGGTCATCGATCTGGAGTTTTCGATCATGGTGCAGCTCGCGTACTTTTTCATCGCCCAGCGCCAGGTCGGACTTGAGCCGTGTTATAGCGAAATTGACAATATTATTACTTAGCATATTTACATCATCACAACAGGAATACGGCCTTTGAATGCCATTGTCCGGTTCAGTAGTGCCAAAAACTGAAGATCTGGAAGCCCTCTGAGAATGTCTGGAGTTATCTTCGGAATCTCTTTATCACTTAACGATCTACCGACATTGGAGGAAAATTCCAAACCTGTATCCTCTGTCTTGCTGCCGGTAGCCTTTGTTTCTGCCATCACCTGAATAGCAGTGGTGCCAAACTTTTCTGCAACCATTTCGCACGTTTCCTGATCTTGTATGGCGCCGACAATAAGGTTGTTCATGTTCCCCATAAAACGTTTCGCAGATGCAGTCTCATTCCCGAATGCGACCACCAGGTCAGAGAATGTTTGTCCAAGTGCCCAGATGAAAATATTCGCGCCACGACCCTTATTAGCCTGTTGAACCAATGGTTCGCACATGACATCACCCCACTCGTCAACAATCAGGTGAATGAGTCGCTTCTTGTCTTCTTCAATTCCATGGTTATAAATTTCAGCAGCAACGCTTGCCATATCCGCAATGGTCATTGCAGCCAACGCCTTGCCTACAGATGGATCTGCCAAAGCGTCAGTGCCGATATAAAGACAATGACCACCCTGTACGATGCGCTTCATGTCCATGATTGGACGATCATCGTCTACGTCTTCGTAATCCGGTGACAACAAACCATTTAAGTCATCAGTGGTCAATTTCGTGAGCATTGGGAGAATGCTCGTAATCATCTTTGCAAACCACTCCTGCGAAGTTAAGACGATACTTAGTAAACCCCCAATATCTTCCACTTTTGTGGGAAGCCCTTTGCTCTCCGCTTCAGCTTTTGTCTCAGGTACATCAGACTGATACACCTTAATCATTGCTGTCAGTTCAGGAATTCCAGTGTCAACATCACCTTTTTTGACACGGGGATTGTTGCCCAGCGCATTCTTCTCTTGCACCACTCTTTCAAGCAGCGAAGGTGCTTCTTCATTAAAGAACTTTGTTAGTACCTTATATGCAATCAGCTCGACAGAGTTTCGACTTTCAATTGCATTCTTCAGCGTGAGTAAGTTTACGCGTCTACCTATGTACTTCAGCGCCGACGTAACTCGGTGTACCGCCATCCAGCAAAAGCCAGCAAAAGAGTCATCATTCGTACTACCGAGCACCAGGCCGATTCGAGAGGCAACCTGTGAAACACGATCCCAGTTTTTCAGCAAATCTAGTCGGATACTCTCTGAAGCAAATGCTGGGTGCAACTGCATAAACTTCTCAGGCTCGCCAATATACTCGCATGCTTTTCGGCAAATTTCTTTTAGCTCGTGGTCGCCTTTAGGATCAATAATAATTACCGTGTCACCCTTCGCAATGAGCTGTGTAACGATCAGCGCAGCAAGTCTTGTCTTAATTGCCCCAGTCGTCGCAATAACTGCACAGTGACCCTTTAAAGCATCCATTGGGACGAGCACATCCACTTCATTTTCCTGCTCTTCTAGGCCGTGAACCCATTGCAGCCCTCGCATTTCGGAAGGATTCTTTGGCTTAAATACCCTCTTCTCGTTCCCCTTTGGCTTTTGCTTGAGATATGCCGGGATGGCCATCAAGTTTAGTATCCACTTGTCTGGATAGATTTTTGCGGTGTCGTGCTTGGAGATTTCATAAGCTATCGCTGTATGGCTCGGCTCCCAGCGCCAGCCTCTACCAAGCCATAGATTATTTCCAATTGCGGGCATTGCTTTAAGCAATCTATCGACAGGCAATAACTCGATATCTCGCCCCACCAAAGCCAGTTTCTCACGGACAAGATTTTTTCCTTTGAGTCCGCGAATTATGGTCATCGATGCACTTACCCCAAGCAATCCTGCGGTCGCACCAGCGCCAAAATCATAGGCGTATGAGACACCGGCACCCCAGGTCAGAGCTATAGCCCAAGCTATTGCAGATTTAGCCTCATAGACGGGTCGAAGCAGTGTTCTATATTGGATCGTCATTTTTTCATCAACCCCAGTTCTACGGCCAAATTTTTTGCCATTAGGAAGCAACGAATCTTGGTTTTACTGCCTTCTGAGAAAGGAATGTCGTGTACCTTCTTTCCACTATGCGCAGCGTCGAAATGCAGATACCCAGCTTCGCCCAATGCTGAAAGGAAGTTTGGTGGATTAGCAACCGTCCCAGTGAAGAGTTCCCACGGGATTGCGACAAACTGGTCCTTTATCAAGAGTTTCTCTAAGTTATCTTCCTCTTTAATCTTGATAACAAGTCTTGCCAACTGCTCTGAAACCAATCCATTACTAATTGAGCTGATTACCTTTTTTGGCAGGGCATCCTTGTACATCACGGGAGCACTTCCCGTGTTTTGTCGTCGCTCAAGGAGTTCATCTCCGAAGCTGGGCTTGGTCGAAACCGGCGCATCTGCCTCTTGCTTGAGCTGATCCCCTACAAGGCCTTCTTTCTTTGAAGGTAGCGCAAGTAAGTTGATCCCATCAGAATCGCCCACCGCAGGACGACTGGGGACCCTTACCACGTCAACATTGTTGGCTGATGCATTGGTGTCTTGTGTCGGCGCGGCAGGTGGCTTTGCTGCCATCGCGCTTTTAGGTGCAGCTACGGCCATCTGGGCTGCATCGTTCGAAGCTTCTGTACCCAGCGTTGCCATCAGCGGATCAGGAGCTGGTGGTGGAGCAACTGGCTTTCTTGGTTGTTCAGGCTCAGTGGTCGGAGCCTCAGTCTCAGGCGCTGCATCAACCGGCTTCTTCGGTGCTGCTTTTGGAGCCTTCTTCTCCGCTTTCGCAATCGGATCATCATTGATGATCTGCTCCATGGTTAACGCGCGTGATTTGTTGAAATTTTCGGGCGCGTAATCATGAATGAGCATGTTGGGCTTCAATACTTTTACTGCCTGTACGATCTCCCCATCTGCATTGGCGACATCTACATACACGCCGCCTAATGAATCGACCTTCAGCAGATCTTCTTGAATAAGTAAATTCAAGAGTCCTTCTGGCGTGCGTGGCGCCTGCGCAATCGATTCCTTCTGCATATACGCAACAAGCTCTTCACCTGCTCGTGGCCAGAAGAGGTACACGCCAGTCTTATCTGCGTGGATGCTCTTCTCATTCACAACCCACTTGCCCTCGCGAATCAGGAGGTGCATTGCGTCAATGAGGTGAGGGGCCATGTGTTGACCGAACTTCACCCGCCCGTAGTTGCTCGGCATGCGCGAACGCTCACGAGTTAGGCACTTCTCCCACATCGTTTGTGCGATCTCATAGGCAATACTGTTGTAGTCAGTTTTGATGCCAGATGCCAGCTCAAGCAGCGCGGTCAGAACTTTTGGATTGCCTTCTTCGAGCCACTTCAACGGCCCTTCACCAACGATGCGGCCAGCCAAGATTGCACCATTTACGGATGGGCCAAGCTCATGAGCTTGTTTCGGCCAGGTTAGGAAGACCTTGGCAATGCCTTTTGCTTGCGACCATTCGTGCAGGCCGTAGACGCGTGATGTCCACGTTTCCTGATTTGCATTGGCACGTACCGCATCTAGTGTCTTTCCGAGTGGCCAGATCAAACCAGCCGCGGAACAGACATAGCCCCATCGGTTCTCAAGCTTGAATCGCTCTTCCACGCCCAAGTGACTTGTGAAAATGCGTCCGCCTGCAGCTTGGAATGATGTGAAACCATGTTCAAGGCTTGCTCGGAACAATCCACCCGGCCCCGCATATGCGTCATCTTGCGATGCAGGGAGGTTCAGGATGTACTCAGCCAGGCGCTTTATAGGCTGCATGTAGCGAGCTTCAAAAATCGACTCCGCTACGGCTGCATGCGTCTTGATGCGAGCGATGAGCGCGGCCTGCGCCAGCAGCAAATCGTCTACTGTGGCCAGTGGTAGCCCGCCGTCGATTGGCGGATAGTTCGCTTCGTGCGGTCTTTCTTGTGCTTTCGCGACAACTTGCACTGGTGCATCTGGGGGCGGCGCTTTAGGCTTTGAGCGACTGAAGAAGCTAAAAAGTGACATGCTTCATTTTTTCCCGAAGCCGTCATTTTTCGATGCACCGATATATCCCCCTGCGGGGTAGTTAGAGCCTCATTCGTCCATATTTACTGTTCATTTAGCTTTTTCTTTGTGATAAATTCCGTTTATCAAGCCTATGCTTGCCTCGCTCTATGCGAGTCCTTATCGCAACCCACAGGGAGCCTCTGACCCTGCGTGGTTGAGGCTCCTATTCTTGGAGTCTTCATGACTGATACCTCAGCAACAATTCCCACCAGCATTGACTGGGTGCGGAACTTTGCTCACCCGAGTGTTCTTGCCTCTCTTGAGAAAGCAGAAATCTCGCGTCAGCACGCACAGCTGCTTGTTGTGCTCTCTGCTGAGCGTCAGGAAAAGACTCTGCTGGCCATACAGCAGCTGCAATCTTTACCTGCCGTTCAGCAGTTGTCTAAAAGCATTGAAGCCAAGGCCCTGCGCCTTGATGAAATGCCTTTCTCCACTACCGCAGCTGATTCCCCGTGTTTCAACTGCATCCACAACAGTAATCTTCATCCGAAATACTTTGACCATCACATTGCTGCAGGCTTCTGCACCAATTCAGCATGTGCTCAAAGCCTTTGGGAGAATTTTGCTGGTGGCATATCGGAAACGATGCCCAACAAGTACCGTGTTATCCGCATTGAGCCAGTTCTGTCTGGTACTCAGATCAGCAGTGACGTGAACAGCGTTGGTGAAGAGCAATTCAAGGATTGCTCGACTCAATGCGACATGTACGGTGCATCCATTCTTGGTGGCCCCAACGCTGGTCTGCAGCAGTGTGTAGACGTGTGTTTTGACAGCACCTGCCTTTCGGCTAAGTTGTTGGAAATGCGTACTGTGCAGCTGCAAAGCACGAAAGAGCAGCTCTGGCGAAAAGGGCTTCAGCGCTTTTTGTATGAGTCAGATCGCGGCTTAAACCGTGTCCTGATGCTCTGCATGCTGGCCGGGGGCTGGAAAGTTTCCTCTTCCTTTTCGAGTACCGTTTTCGGTGCCGATCTGGACCCTGCCCAGGCATTCAAGATGGCTTCCAATGAGATCTCACCACAAGCTCTTACAAAGGGCCTGCAAGAGATCGCTGTGGACCTCGTGAGCAATGCACCGCTTCATCAAGTGCGCGATTTGATCGTGTCGCTTGAAGTACCGCTTGCTCAGTATTTCCCAATGTCAAAGGACTTCCTTAACCGGCTCTCTGAAGAGCAGATTTCGGAGATCGGTGACGAGCTTCGAATAGAAGATACTGAAGAGCTGATGACCGCACGCTTGATCGGTGTCGCGGCCTACGCTAAGGCCATGGCCAGCGCAATTCCTGACCAGGCGTTGCAAGGCTATTTCCCTCCTGTACTTCGCCCTTGAGGCATGCATAAAAAAAGCTCCTAGATTCAAATCTAGGAGCCTTTTTTTATTCCAAGTCGTCGTCGCCGGTCTCAGACGGAACGCACGTCCTTGGCTCGACCATCTCGGGGTTGGTAATCACCTCCTGAAAATTCAGCCCTGCCTCTGCAAGGAACAGGGGGAATTTTCCAGAGTACGTGATGTTTAGGATCGACCGCGCCCGCGTCATCGCCACGAAGAAAACGCGCCGCTCCGAGGGTCCTGATGTGACTGAGTTGTCATCTTCCTTTTCATCCGCACCAATGATGTAAACCGTATCAAACTCCAAGCCCTTGCTGCCGTGCATGGTCATGAGCCTGATAACACCCTCTTCCACATGCTCCTGCTTCTTACGCCTGATGAAGCGAACCCGGCTCTTCAGTGGCCCTTCGATTCTCAGCAAGACACGTTCGACGTGCTCAAGCACCGACTTCATGGAAGTCACCTTGGGATGCTCGTTGCCATTCTTCTTTGCAATAGCGCCCAGACTGCTGTACCAGAGCGGGAACATCTCAATGGTCTCTCTGATCACCAGCTCATAAGCCAGATCCTTCGTGTCCTGGCGCCATTTTCCAAAGCATGCCGACATGTCAGCGAGGACTCGGTTCTCCTCCGGCGTTGCCTGCTCAACAACAATCGGCTTACCTCTTCTGAAACTCAGCTGGGTTGAGGACAACTGACGCAGGACCGAATTGACTGTGTGCCTTCCAAATCCAAGTAGGCCCATCGCTTGTGAGAGCATGTCACCTCCCCCCGACAACCAGAACATCATCATCGCGCTGTAGGCAGAAACATCGTCACGGTCAAAGATGGACTTTCCTTGCCTGTGAAAATCCAGGCCGTAACTACGGCACGCAGACTCTACAAAGTCCAAATTGATATTGGTTCTGGATAGCACCGCAATGCTGTACGGGGACTCGTATTTTGCCGCGATGTCATCCGCGATCCACTCGGCCTGCTTCGCGATATCACCGAAGCTGTATGCCTTTACTGCCCCCCCTTCGCCCTTGACCGCAATCTGATTTTTCTCTACACGGTTGGGGTTGTTAAAGCGAATGAGGTTTGTCGCGCCACTTACGATTTCTTCGTGGCTTCGGAAATTCTCGGTTAAACGAACTACCTGAGCACCACAGGCTTCTCTGAACTTGATCATCCCTTTGTAGCCTGCAGCCGCACGCCAGTCGTAGATGGTTTGATCGTCATCTCCAACCAGCGTAGTGCAGCAGTCGTTCTGCCCCATGGTGATTGCAATCAGGATCTGCAGTTCATCGCTGTCCTGGCTCTCATCAACAATCATGTGATTGAAAGGCAAGAGTGGGAGAATTCCATCGCGCATCTGAATTGCGACCGTTCGCTTGACCGTTGCCAGATCCATCAGCTTCGATGCCTTGAGCCAGTCGTAGTACGCTTCAATCAATACAAGTGAGTTGGGCGACTCCTTGGTGATCGTTTCAATGAGAGGATCTCGGTCAATAGTGGCTTGGTACGCATCAAACCACTGCGAATGCTCCTCAAATTTTCCAATTCCTAATTCCGCGCAGAGTTGCCAGATTCTTGGTGCCTGGGCAGTTGGATTCAGCAGGTTCACTCTTCCGCCAGAACAGTTGCGCAAGTGCCAGTAGGTCAATGAGTCAAAAGTGCTGATTCGCAGTCGATCCTCTGACGCAGGTTGCATGCCAATTTCGGCAAGCTTTTTGTCCAGGCGCGCTCGCATTTCGTTTGCGGCTTCTTTGGTGAATGTCGTCATCACCAGTGAGTTCCTGGGATTGCTCAGGATTTGCACGCTCTTGGTGACACTCGTACTTGTCTTACCGGAACCAGGCCCCGCGAACATTACTAAATTGCCATAGCAATCAATTGCCGCCTGTTGCGATGGTGTTGCAGCCATAAACGTTCAAAATTTAAGGGCCTGTTCATTGCCAGTAAACAGGCCCTTTGGTTGGCGAAATGCCGCTAGACAGCGTTAGCTTTAAGCCTCTTGCGGAGCCTCTTCACTGCGTGACACACTTGCCGCTGCTTTAGCATTTGCCAGTGCCAGCTCAGGGTCGATTCCGTCAGGAATTTCCAGCCCCATTCGGTCTGCTTGCACTTGCGCTTCAGCTTGGCGCTCAGCCTCTTCCTGGCCTGCGATAGCTGTGTCCAGCTCAGCGTCAGTACCGTTGCTTTCCTTGGCCAAGCGTTGAGCTTCCTTGCGCATCTTCACCGACTCGTTGCGGATGACGTTGGAGAACTGACGGATTGCACCGCGCGCTTTCACTTCAACCTGACGGCGCTGATCGCTGTCGAAGATGCCATGCAGGAACAGCGTGCCGCTCAACTGAAGCAACTGGTCGAATGCTTCGAGGCACTTGATGAACAGGCCTGCATGCGGGTGAATGATCGGAATCATGTGTTCCTTGCGGTGCATGTAGCCAGCATCGATCTCAGCGCCATTGCTGTATGCCACTTCACGCATGCGGTCACGTTCCAAGCTCAGCAGCTTCAGGATGTCGTTAAGGCGCTTGCCCGACACTGCAATGTAGTGGTTCAGAATTTCTTGATTGAAACCCTTGCGACGACGGTAGACGGTTTCCGCGAAGAGATTGCGCGACAGCACCTTGAAGTTCTGGCGATACTCCTGAGACACCGGCGGGCTGTAGAAAAAGATGGTGCGAAATGCCACCGGATCGGTGAAGGATTTTTCGTAGCGTTCACCGAACAAGTCAGCGAACGCTTTCTTGCGTTTATCGTCGTGAAGAAGGACTGCTTCAGTCATAAAAAAGAATCTCCGAAATGAGCTTTGGGAGATTCATTTTTCTCAGAGAAGAGCAAATATCCGAGTAGGCTTTGCTCACCCTGTTGGGCACCTAAAGCGCCCTTTGCGTTCATTTAGTTGGCTGGTGTGTTCTCCGCACGCACGATTTTTCTATTGAACAGACGGGCCATGCCTTCTGTATGGGTTGCCTGCACATGGCGTAGCGAGCCTTCTTTTGATGCCCAGGCATTTGCCATCACCAACGTAACGTCATGTCCACCGCGCCATTCATCCAGCAAGGAAATGAAGGGTAGGAACTCTTCATAGCAGATGATGACTCTCGCAGCGATATCTTTTGAGATTTGGATCTTGGTATCGCGAAGCCAATCGATACTGAAACTTTCCGCTCTCCATGGTGCCCACATAGACATGAGGGCTGGTTGCCGTTGATTAACGACTTGCTCTGTGCCGTCTGAACTGATGAACACTGCTTGATTCAGCATTTCACCGTTGTTGCCCTTAGCCTCACGTCCGATGACAGCGCTAACCGAATACAAGCGTGCAGGCAACTTCAACAGGGATTTGTGCGCAAACTGATATGTGTTGTCATACCGGCCCAATGTCGTTTCAGCAAACACCAAGATAGGCTCAGGGTCGAGCTTCTTGGCACCTACGTTCTGGAGCACTTGACTCACTGCGGAGTAACGGTCAATTGTCCCGTCGTCGTTCTTTGGCGGAGCACCCCAGCTGGTGTTGGCAGCAATGAATGGACCTACTGCACGGGTCACAAGCCTTTCCTGCACCACTGAAACGATCCCTAATGTTGCCAGTGCGATGCCAAGCAGCATGGCTCGTTGCTTCGTACTGTTAATGGAAGCCATACCCCATGTGAATGCCAGCGCCAGAGCAATACCAAACCAGCCCCATCCTTGCAGTGCGAAACCCCAACCGTAGATGGGATGACCACCCTGCAGGACTGCAAACCATGGCAGGAGCGACAGGAGGAAGCCAGCCGTTGCGCTCGCGCCTCTTGTCCATGGCCGATTTGGATTCACCCACCATGCCACTGTCCACGGGATTGCACCCACGACACCGAAAGTGAGCCACGCCAATATGCCAATGCTCGCTGAATCAAACCATTGGCCAATAAAGTCATCGGCCCCACGTAGAACCGCAAGGTGATAAGCAAAAGCGAAGAGGTAAACATTCAAGCGTCCACCAACCAGTGTGAGCGCCAGTGGGAGCAGTAAGGCTGCAATCGCAGTACGTCCTTCACCCCAGGCGTACAGACCCAAGCCTGCGCCCGCTATTAAGACGCATGCCCTTTGCACCAGCATCAAGAGCCTTTTTTCTTCCAGCCTATACAGGAATTGGGCTGCAAGCGCACTTGCAAAGTTCAAGGATGGTTTGGGAGTCGAGGTGTGGGTCATTCTGGGCCAGTGCTCTCAAGCACAGTGCAATCAAATGGTATGAGTCCGGTGGCGTGATCTGGACTGAATGCATTGCAGTTCTTTGTCCAACCGTCAGCAACCAGTGTGCGCCTTGTTGCGTTATGCGCAAGTTTTTGTCGTGTGCATCACCGTGGCCCTTGAACTCGATCTTCGTGTTGACCAAAGCCGCGCCAGCAAGTATTCCAACGACTTGAGGCAACTCTTTGCGCGTCAGCTGAAAACTGATTTTTTTACCCCAGTCGTATTCCCTTGTCGCAACACAGGGAGCCATCTCTATCACCACCGTCTCCGGTCCTGAATGGAGCGTATCCATTTCAAACAGTGCAGCAGCTTTCGTTCCAAAGACACGGTACTGCGCTCTCGCGCTGCGCCTTTGCTCCTCTTTCGATTCTGGCGTTAGCTGACCTGAGCTATTTCGCACTGGAGCACTGGCTGCATTTACCGGCGCTGATGGAGGTACAGGTGAAGAGTATCTGGCCGGTGCTGCGCTTGATCTGTGCTGTGGTGTACCTTGATTGCTTGAAGCAGGTTTGCTTGTCAGCCCAACAAGTCTTTGGATGCGTGGGCAGTTGCTCGTGACACCAGTGGCGCTATTGGCAATCTGAGTGAAGAGCCTCAGCCAGGCAGCGGCTTCACCGCTTGCATCATCATTTAACTGTTTAGCGAAGCAGTCGAGTAACTCGTGGTCGGAGTCTTCGCACAACGCCAGCAGCCTCTTATAGCGTTCAATGCTTGAGACTTGCATGCCTTTATTTCTAAGCACGAATAGCAGACGCTCAGGGGTCATCAAAATGGTCATGACGCTCAGTCTCTTTGGCCGAACGTGCCATTAAGGATTGCGCCCGCATACGTCTTGTAATCATCTGCTTTCATAGAGCCAACAATCCGCCCTGTGCTCGCAACTGTGACAACGCCCTCTACGACGGCGTTTTCGCCTCTGATAAGACCCAGCACGTACAAGTCGCCCTTGACGTGAATCCGTCCTGCCACTTCACCACCCTGCATTACCACCAGAGGGCCATTGGCCACGATGATGTGGCCACCGTTGATGGTTCCCTCTACGAGCAGTCCAGTCGGACACTTGTAGTCGCCCTGAATCACAGCGCCTGCAGGGATTCGGCTTTGTACGTTCTGCGTGACAAAGTTGATTTCAATGTTTTCGCTCATAGTCGTTTCAATTCTTTAATGACTTACTCATTACGCTTAGTTCAACCGCAGTACGCCACCACTGGTCTGTACAGATCCAGTCTGTTTGTCCACGTTTGTGACTACTTGGCCGTTTGGCAGCCTGCCGCCTACGCGCACTTGCATTGGAAGATTGGTACTTGGGTTTGTCACGATCACTGAGTTGCTGGTGATATCAATGACCTCTATGGAGCCTGATCCACTACCGCTTCGCGTTGAGGATTGGCGTTGCGGTTCTTGCTTGGCTCCTATACTTTTCATCCGAATTGGCGCCGCAAAGCCATCGTCACCTTCATCAAACAGTTTTCCGTCGCGCTTACTGCTGAGCTTTTTCGCTTCATTTGCTGGGGCTTCTTCTCGCGCAGCAACTGCTTTCGTGGGCGGCTTTTTTACCGACGCTGACTCCTTCGCCTGAACAACCTTTGCTTTCGGTGTTTCGGGCTTTGCACTGGCCATAGACTCCACCTCAACTGCTCGTTGCTCTTTGGCTGTCTTGGCTTCAGTCGGCGCATCTTTCAATGCTGGCAGTTTGACGTTCGGAGCTGGGCCATCACTGCGATGCTCCTTTAGCGCGGCTTGCTCCACTGTCGCGTTAGCAACCTGTATTTTTGCCTGTTCAAACTTCTGCGCGGCGGGCACAACTTCCGCTGGTGCCGACGGCTGGTGCGTCTCGGTTTTTTGATCGCCACCCGAGACATCAATTACCAACATCGAGGACGACTTTTCCTTGTCCTTGCTCGCGTTGTGCGTTGTCTTCGCCGCTACGGCCTCAACACTTTGAACATGTCTTGCGCTGAGCAGTGAAGGGGTCACGAATTCTGCATTGGCAGGCACTGGATATGGCGTAGGCGCAACGCCCACACCCCCAGGCATAGGCATAGGCATACCCGGTAATGGTGACAATTGCGGCTGGACCACGGCCACCGAGGCCCCCGGTTCCCGTGTTGGAATATTTGCCTGCACAGCCGTGGGTGTCGGCTTGGTGCTTGTATCAACAGAGCTATGAGCCTGCGTTGTCGTCCGCCCGCCTACCGACACTGGATCGGCATTGCTGACCAACTGACTCGCTTGATTTGACACGTTTGCCAGGACTTGTGGCAGGTAATTGCTACTGTTCAATCCCAGCCATAACGCAAGAGGTATAGCCGCTACTGTTGCGATGCGAGCTGGGACTTGCACGCCCTCCCCCAACAACTTCCTTTTGCCAACTAAAAGTGGATGAAGGAGTCGGCCTGCTCGCGAATTTCTGGGTACACCCAGATCAAGCGATGCAGAGACTCCTACTATTTGACTGTTCTGATCCATGGATTGCAGTTAGGTTGCTACTACACGAAGCGCCATTTTTGAACCGCCGCTTCCGCTACTGCCCTCTTGAGGTCCAAGCGGAAACTGCACGACAGCACGCTCTGATACCTTCCCATGCTTGGAAGGCAGCGAGGTTTTTTGATAATCGAACGGCAACTTACTTGTGTCAGGATCTTGGTCGCCAAAACCGATCTCGAAAGCGCGGCTCCAGTTTTCCTTGATCTGCGTTGCCAGTTCACTCAGACCTTGGCGAGTCTTATCTGTTCGGCGGTCGCAGGCAATAACGTTGGTCAGTTTTAAATCCATCGCCGTGAAGGCCTTGAAGCCAGATCCGCGTGTGGACTTTTGCCACACCGTTAGCTTCATCTCTTGCAACGAAAGGTCTCCATTTCGCGCATACGCCATGGCCAGGGCTGATTGGAAGGCCTGCAACGTGTTTTCAGAGGTTGACTGAACCTCAAATGGCTCATCGTCCACGAGCACATCCATACGCAGCTGGAGTGAACATTGGAAACCGTGGTCTCTGACTAGGCCACAGAGTTTTGGCCCCTTGCAGACGCGCGCCGTCTTGGTGCCGTTGTGAGGGTTCAGCAGAACTGCCTTTACGCCGTTTCCAGTGCAGATTGGCGAACCCTCATAGCTCTCAATCCACGCCTCATACTTGGACTTGATATTTTGTTCTGGTTGGTCGAATACGACCTTTATCTTGATCTCGCTTAGAGAACTTTTAGCATCGCCTCCAAGTTTGTTGTGCTTTGCATGGCGAATACGGTCAGGAGCACCCTTTTCAGCCGACTCGCTGAACTCAGCATGCACATGGGAAATAATTTCCAGACCGCTATTGCCGTCCTCCTCAAATACCTGAATAAATCCTTCTGGGCGCAGGCTTTGTGTGAATGGTGCGAGTTTCATAGTAGGCTTCCTTTCCTACTATGAAAACACAGATCACATTTCTGTCAACTCAGTGGAGTCGTTTACTTTTTGCTTGTCGATCTTCCAAAGGCATAGTGCATGCCTTATCAAGATACTGATAAATATCAGCAATGCGCGTATCGCTCAACTGCGTTGTTTTAGTATTCCAGCAGATGCTATTGACATCCGCGTTTTCACCTTCTTGGAGGTAAAGCTTGAATTCGTAGTTATCCAGTGCAAGCGGCTTGATGGAAACTGCGTGAAAAATATACTTTTTCTCCAAGACCTTTATCCAGGCCATAATTCCATGGAAAAGTCCCTCAGAGAAATCATTGGGCTGCAAAACTACGAAGTTTTCGGATGGGGATTCTCCACTGATTAATGGGCCTTGTGCTAAAGCAAGTGCACCATTGATATGCGACTTGATCTTTGCTTCAGTTTCATGGTGAACATCAAGAAATTCTGGGTACTCATCAATTGAGCTAACTGCTCCAAGCACGAAACTTAGCGTTGGGTACTCATAAATTGCCTTCTGGTCTTGCTCCAGGCGCAAGTGCATGCTCGGGGCACCTTCCACAATTGACTTGCAATAATCTCTTGTTTCCACGGGCGTATTTCGGCTGAGAACGCTATAGGGCAACAATCCTTGCAGCATTTTGGAATTAGTCGTTGGCTTGAACTTCTCGCGCACCGCATTCATGATTAATTTCACAGGCAATGTCTTGAGTCCTTCCATATCAGGCATCAGATCTTCAGCCTCAGAATGGATGACGACAGGAACCAGCCAGAGGCGGCTGTGCTTTCTACTCCCACCTACGCGAAGATCGCGCACCATATAGGATGCATTTGCACGTAGCGTTTCCGAAACTTCAGCTGGGTCTACTGCATTGACCAGCAACTCTTGCACAGCTTCTGAGTCACCTGTTGTGAGCGCGGCGACGGCTTGCACAGTATTCCAAGTGTTATCACTAATTTCGTACTTATTCATTGGTTCTTTGCGTTACTTACTTTTTTTAGCTTACGCCTAGTCTTCATTCCTTCAAGGCCATTTCTGATAATTTATTGCGGCTTGACGTAATGAGCCTTTGAGTTAACTTATAGGTAACTACTAACCGGACCAGAACATGAACTTCGATGCTAAGCGTGTAAAAAACACAAACTCAGAATATCACGCTGACAAAGATATTTTGTCCTCCTCAATGCTCAAGAGCGCTTTGATTAGTCCGCTCAAGTTCATTCACTCTCTAACAACGCACATTGAGCCTACTCCTAGCATGATGTATGGCACGCTCATGCATGCTCTGATCACTGAGCCTGAGGCTGTGAATGACATTGTCGCTCTATCGCCTCAACCCTTGGCTCGTGACGCCGCTTCCCGCCTCTTCCGGGAAGCAAATCCAGGCCGCTTGTGCATGTGGCTTGGTGACTTCCAGAATGCCCAACACCTTGCACGCATGACACTGGATGCGAAATTTCGTGGACGCCATTTTTACAAGTTCATCGAGGAGAGCGTTTGCGAGCGCAGCACGTACTATACCGACCCAACGACGGGCATGAAGTGTCGCACCCGCTCCGATATCGAACACTTTGATTTCACTTTCGACTTGAAAACCACACGCTATTACGGCCCACGGGAGTTTCAATTGGATTCGGTACGACTGGACTATGACTTGTCGGCATACATGTACACCTTTGCCCGTGTGCTAGCCGAGTCTCAGGACGCTGGCCAAGTAGTTGACCCGAAGCCTTTCGTTCTGGTGCCCATCTTCAACACACAGCCATATGGTGTCTTTTTCCGCCCCTGTGACAACGACTTTATGTTGAACGGGCAAAAGAAGTACAACGCAGCAATGAAAACCATCGCTGGATGCCGCGAAGCTGACTTTTGGCCCACCACAAGTGGCGAGGTTCCGATGGGCTTGGATCACTGGCAACAATATGATGCCAAAACTGCTCCATGGGTGTCTGCACTGACCTCATAAAAAAAGGCCGCTGATAACATCAGCGGCCTTTTTGTTTGTTGGTTTTACTGGGTGAATTGACGGCGTTTAGCCATTTGATTCACCTGCTTGTGAGACGCTTCAACATCGGGCATCACCATGAAGGTGCGCGACGTATCGTTAAAACCGAATGATGCATCGATGAAGTCGTTGTTCAGACGATCCCACAGATCCTGGCCAACTGGAATACCCTTCTTTTCGAGCCAGTGCACAATTTCGATTTCTGTTGCAGCGTCCTTTGCTTCAACTGGGGAGACGTTGATGTCATCACCCAGAAACACATCCACAAAGAAGCACTTGTTTTTCTCATTGAAACCTGTAATGACGGTACGCTTTTGATCACCGTTCACAGCAAAGACGTATTGAGACATAAAAAACTCCGATTTTTATTGCCGCGAACGGCTGTTAATACCTAATGCGTGAATTAGGTGGAAGCCACCTAAATCATCGCCGTTATAAGACTGCGAGATTTACTCGTTTGAGGGGCTTCAATATTAGGGTTTTATCCCAAGGTGATCACATGGACCACAGTTCGCGTAGCGAAACATTCATGCTTTTTTACAGGGCTAACCCTCTAAGAAAGCCCCCAGCATATTGCTGAGGTGCTGACTGTTAAATGCTTACCACCAGGACAGTGCCATTGGTTTTGCAGTACGAATAGAGAATCTCAGATTCGATTTTTCCGCTCTCCAATTCCCCTTGGAAAACGAAATCACCAGAGCGCTTTTGCATTGCAAGAGGCGCTATGTTTGCGGCAAGTGCTTTGGCATTTGCTCTCGTGACTAATTCATCCTTCCAACTGAGATATCGATTGAATACTTGCCTACTGGCAAATACACGAATACCTAAAGTCGTAGGCTGAAGTTGTTCTGTTATCTCGACGATGTCACCTTCTTCAAGTGACTTGTTGAGACGATCCAGTAGTTGCTGCAACGCTTTCATCATGACGGCCCCTACTTTCAAAGGCCATCGGGAAAAATTTCGTCTGCAAGCGCAACGACTGCTTGCGGTTTGGGGTGCTGTAACGGAACCGTTGGGCTAGCTGGTGCTTCGCTTACGACTTCCGCTTTTGGTTCTGGAGATTGTTCCCGCAGTGGAGCTGGTTGCTCCACAGATTCAGCGACTTGCTCAGAACGGTGCTTTTTTCTGCACTCATCAAGCTCTTGCTGCTGTATCTTCCGGGCTTCTTTGATGTTGATTGGGGCGTTGATTTGCGCAAACGCACCATAACGGTCGATTTTCATGGCAGGTTCCTGAAGCATTTAGCTGCGAGGCCCACCTGAAAGGGGGCGATGCCCCGCATGGGTGAAATTAAGGGGTTGGACGGTGCCAACGAATAACGCGTTAAGCGATATGGATGTATTTATACAGCACTTTCACTTTTTGTGGAAGTTAAAAAAGCGTAGTTTGGGATTCCTCTTCTGGTGTGACGACTACATTTTCATGCTCTTCGTCAGCTGCTACTCCCTTACTCTTTCCGACCGAGGCGACCTCAACCATCAAGCCAGCATTCTTTATTGCCTGCAGTAATGCTTCATGGCGCTTCTCCTGTTTATCGTCAAAGACGACGACAAGGTCTGCACACTGGGCCAGCTTGCCCAGCCCTATACCTGAGAGCCGCATACCTGGTTCGCCGCAGTACGTTATTGGCCTTCTTTCAACAACTTCCAGGTCGTGTATTTGCATGGAGCTGTGGCGCCCCTCCCAGTGGACCAAAGTCCATCTGTTGTTGTATTTCTTGTTTAGCGCGCGGACGCGACGCGATATGGCTTCTGGACGAGCATCTCGCTGACCTATAAAGGCAATGCGCGGGGCTGAGATGCACGCAATTGCGTTTCTGTGATGTGCGTCTGCCATACCCTCTGAAACCCCTATCCGACTCAGTTGTCTGAAGATTTCTTCCTTGGCACCTGGCAGGCCCAGTTGCAATGGGTTATCCATGTAGAAGTAGCAAATACCCAGCTCAATGAACCGTCCCTTAACCATCCCCCAATCACTACGCCAAAGTGACTTGATCTCTTTGGAGCGGCGAATGGCCATCTTGGCTGATGGAGCGAATAACACCAGGTCTCGCTGATGCACATCCATAGTCGATTCGAGCTTGCTGGCTTCTACCCAGTGTGTGAGCGTTTGGTAGTGGTCTCTGACCCTAACCCCTGCTCTATCGATGCTTGGACCTTGGAAGCTTTGGTGGATCGTTTGCATTGAACGATCTTCTATCGTTACCGACTTTAGTCCGATAGCCTAAATTGACCAGCCGGGGGGCAATTGCACACCAGAAACGACAAAACCTGCACTGGGCAGGTTTTGTTGGTAAGTCCGTCCTTAGTGGATGGAAACGTCTGGAAGACGCGAGAGGATGACATCTCGTGCAGATTGGGCAATGCCGTCACTGAACGCGATTTTTTTAAGGGAATTGACAAGGCCAGCTTCTGCCAGCAAGTCAATGACCTCTTCCAAGTCGCGTGCACTGATGTCGTTAACCATAGTTGGATAACGCAGCATTGCTTCGACCGTACCTGTGGGATTGCAGGAAGTGTTGTTGACGATTGCAGACATTACGAACCTTTCGAAGGCGGGTCCGCAACCATGTGGTCAAGGACCACATGGGTTAAGGGGCTGCACTAGGCAGTGATTCCGCAAGGAATTACCGCAAGTATTCCTGAACAAGAATTTTTGTCAACAACTTTCAACCTCTCCAATACCTTACTTTGCCCACATCGGTATGGATGAAGTGCTTGTTGGGGTAGAAGCCGACACCACCGCCACCAATCCATTGAGCGAACTGACTTTGCACTGAGATCTGAACACCTTCAAAGAAGCCGTCGTGTGCTTCGCCACTGGTGTGCTTGCTATCCTTGGCTGCGCCCTCAGTGCGCTGGTTGGTTTGTTTGAAGCGAGCACCTGATGTGCTGATCATTGGCCGATCAATGCCGCCGTACCTGGCCCATCCACACTGCGCATAGAGCACGTCTAGCAGAACAGGGGACATGTACATCGCTTTGTTGATATGCCGATCTCTTAGAAACCAGCAGACCCGTTCGTACTCGGACTCGATGAGTTGCCCGTTCGCCCAATAAACAGTGCGTATTTCTTCGTTGGTGCGATGCCTGCGCAGCCAAACCCAACGCGGCTGATTCCAAAAATCAGATGTCAGCCCTTGTGATGCAAATGCAGCGTTCCCAAATATTTGCGGTGTAGTTGCAGCCGCGAGCAAAAATGCTCGGCGGCTGGGTTTTCGCAATTCGCTAGAGACTGAATCTCCGAACATGCATTGATTTAGCTTACTGCCTCTGCAGACTTGCTCGCCGATGTGTTGCGATCACCGTGCAAACTGGCGATGCTTGCCAGTGTGTTTGTACTGCTTGCTGTTGCGGTCGCGGCGGCAATGGTGTTGGCTGTGGCAGGGGACGACGGCACTTCTTGGCCGCTTTGCAGCGTAGTGACGTTGGTAGGAACATTAGTTTTCGAAGTCAGATCCTCGGCACTATCTTGGATGGTATCCAGTTGGCCACGAATACGCGCGCCACGGTGGCCATCCATATCAGCATATTTAAATTCGCCGTCAATCACAGCGCTTGGCAGAACTTCGAGGAGTTTGCGCGCCAGCAGAGTTCCACTGAAGCGACCTTCAATGACGACATAGTCTGCTTCGACTTGCGCGCTGGTCACGTTAGCGCCTGCGGCGATATGCAGGATGCCGCCACCTTCAAACAGGATCTTGCCTGCATATTCACCTTCCACGCGCAGCCCAGCAGTGGAGGATTTGGCCTTGTAATCGCCAGTCACTTGCATATCAGCAGCAAAGGTACTTGTGATTTTTTTCAGTTCAGATTCAGGGACTGACCGAACAGTTGCTGCTGGAGCGAGGTGTTGGATTTGCTGAACGACGGTATTGGACGAAGACATGTGAATTTCCTTGGGTGGTGAGGTTGTTGCCCGAATAATGGCAGGACAGAATTCTTGAAACGGGTCGATAAATTAAAACTATATGTGTGTAACTCCCTTTGGCTTTTCTTTATTCCAGAACTCTTTGGGCTTCAGCTGTGCGCTGATAAGTTGACCGCGCACCTCTAAGGTTTCGTACTCAATTACGCCCTGTACGGCCCCTCCTTTCGAGACGATGACTTTTTTCGAGTCAACCTCTCCGATAACCTCGCCCTTGATATCAACGACGGATGACACTATCTTTCCGTTCACTTTCGCGGTGCGAGCGATATCAATGGACGCACCACGCCTCAGCTGTCGTAACTCCCCCGTGCATTGGCCAGATATTCGGAAACGTTCCGATCTGCTCAGAATCAAACCACTGAACTCTGCATCTGCAGCCAAATGGCCTTCTCCGGGTCTCAATTCATCTGCCGTCTCATCAGGCACGAGCAGAGAAATCTGCGCCCTGGTATCCCTTTTGATTGCCGATTTGCGGGTGAAGCGTTTGAGGGATACCAACTTGCTGGCGAGCCAAATGAGTGATTTCGGAACATTCATTTCAGCGGCCCACCATGTGTTTTGTTTGAGCAGCGGGTAGGGCGGGCATTGCATTCGATTTCGCCCAGTGCCACGAAACGCGTCCGCGTGAAGTGGAATCACGCATCCTCTCGTTGGTATAGCCAGGCAACCGATGTTGCGGAAACCCTGATCCCGTAACGTACAAATCACAATCCTTCACTACCGTGTCAGTGACAACAAAGTTTGGTTGTACGCCGTGCGACTGTGCATAACTCAGCGGCCTGTAGAAGCTTCGTTGTTCATCCAACAACATACGGATCACCAAGTCTTCGAAGTCGAGGTTTGCAGGAATGTATTTCTCACTCACTCGCATAAGCACACAGTCAGCTGCTGCGAAGTGCAAATTCGACATTGCTTCAACTCTGAGTAGCGTCACAACTCTGCCCTTAGGCACCGTGCCATTAGATATCTCACTCCATCCTCTTCGCGACAGCCTTGAGAGATTCATCCACATCAGGCTACTCACAAAGAATGCTTCACGATGGTGCTGCAGTCGAATCCAGAATCCTCGTGAGTCTTTGTTCACCTCTGCCACAACGCCTAGAACGAAGGCCGAAGCTGTTTCTGCAGAGCCTCTTGGGCGATCAAGTAGCGGGGCGGTAAAAGCGCTCCATTCCAAGTTAATTTCTTCCCGCCGCGCTGGCGTAAACGTCTGGGGTAAATAGAGGCGTGAGGCCAAGTTAACCCCGTCAATGGCTATCTCCTTCGATGCTCTGATTAGGTGTCTTCTGGCCATCGTCCAATCACGACGCCAGGACGGAACCCATCGATTCATCAACGATTTTTCCCAAAGCTCATGAAGCACGAACCAGAGTCGTACATCAGCCGCGTGCTCGCCAGACGAAGTCAACTCATCTGATCGGCGGTACTTCTGGTGCTCAATGGATTCAGCCAATGGCACTACCGCTTTCGAGTTGACACCTTCAGGAGTAAAGAATGGACAGAGTTGACTGTGCATGTGAGCCTGATCAGGCCACGCCGCAAGATGCAGTTTTCCTGCACGCATTTTCACAACCAATCGCAGCCCCGAATCAACACACATGCACTGCACATGGCCGGAATCTCTTGCTGCCTGCAAGGCACTTTGGTATTTTTCTGGCCTGTATCTAGCCTCTATTGCTGCCACGTACTTCCCGTTGACTAGCACACCGATCTCTTGATGCATGCACCCTCCTTAGCGTTCTTCTGCACTGAGCGAACAATTTCAGTTTGCAACAGACGCTCGCTTTGTCAAACACGACATAACTGCCCAAACGGGGGGCAAGTACGCTGAATAGGGGCAAATTCCGGCTCAATAGGGGGCGAGTCTGCAAGTTGCAGACTCATGGCATGATTGGTTATTTATTTCGCAATATCGCTTTGCTGAGCACGATTCATGCTCAATCAATCGTTTTCACGATGTTTTAATGCTCGAATTTGGCATTTTTCAATATCTTGAAATGCACAAGAATGCACGCGAAATGCACAAAGAAACAAAAAAGCGACAAAGTGAGATTTTTTATATCTTTTTCACTTATTTGTTGCTGATCCTGAATTTCCCCAGTACGATTCAGGCAATACAAACCACACGGAGGCTCGATGATCAACGTCGGCTACATCAAACAGCTATCAATGCGTGCTAAAAGCGTTGTCAACGATGCCCGCCAGAACATGCTTTCACCTGATGCGGCGAAGCGTCAGCCCTATTTTTCTTTGACTGATGTTGAAGAAATTACAGGGCTTCCATACGTCCGCCTTATCAAGTCTTTGAAGACAGCCGTTGATGAGGAAGGCCCACTGCCTCAAGGATTCACAAAAGAAGAACTGGGTGAAGCAGGCTCTGGTCTTGATGGGCGTGGTCAAAAGCGATTTTTCACAGCGACTGAACACTGCCGCCTTATCCGATATTTCTGCCCTGAACTGGTTCGACCTAAAGGTGCTCCAGGGATTGTTATCGCGATCTGCAACTACAAGGGCGGTGTTACGAAATCAACGAGCACAGCATGTTTTGCACAGGCCTTATCCACTTTTGGTTTTGGGAAAGTGTGTCTCGTTGACTTGGACCCACAAGGCAGCCTGACCAATATCTATGGCTACATGCAGATTCTGGATGTTGAAACATCTCAGACTGCGTTTCCTGTGCTGAATGGGACCACAAACACACTGAAGCCAAATGTTCGTCCAACATACTGGCCAGGCATCGATATCGTTCCTAGTGACCCTGGCCTGCAACGTGTTGAATCAACGTTCCGCAAAGACATCGAGACCTATGGCGGCATTTCTGTCATGTCACGCATGGCGGAACCACTTGATCAGTTGCGTAAAGAGTACGACTTCATCCTCATCGATACGCCTCCCAGCCTGAACAATTTGACCTCACATGCAATCCTGAATTGCGATGGTGTCGTCATGCCGCTGCCTCCTTCCAACCTTGACCTGTCGTCTGCAAGCAAGTTCTGGGATCTCTTTATTGAGAGTTGCAAAGAACTCGGTATCACTAACGACGACACGCCACTGTTCCACTTTCTGAAGGTCTTCCCAACGAAGACTGAAAACACGCGCTCTAGCCGAACGGTACTGGGCTGGATCAAAGACACATACGGGCGCTACTTCCTCGACATTCTCGTACCGAAGTCAGCTGCAGTTGCTACAGCATCTGATGCATTCGGAACGGTCTTTGACACACCAGTCAGAGGTGCCGGGAAGAAGACAGCAAGCCATGATGAAGTTCGCAATGCCTACTTGGACATTACCAAAGAACTCATTACTGAAGCCCGCGATATTTGGCTCACCAAACGCACTGAATCCAATTAATTTGAGAGGGATATAACCATGACCGCCATTTCACAAGTCACTGCCCAACGTCAAGTAAGCGAAGAGGGCATCCAACGGGCATCTGAAGCCATTTCTGCCGCGCAAGCTAAAGCGGGGTCGCTGACAGCTGTCGGTGCTGCTCTGGCTGAAGCGAACTCTTATCAGGTCGGCGCTCCGAAAAAGATCGACCCCCGACACGTTAAGCGCGGTCCGTATGCAAACCGACTGCATGATTACTTCACAACGGAAGCATTCAAGGACCTGAAGCGCCGCATCAGTGAGTCCAAAGGCAATAATCAAGCGGCGATGGTCATTGAGACTGATGAAAAAACGGAAGATAACTTTCCGATCTATCACATCATCTATGGTCATACCCGTCACCAAGCGTGCTTGGAATTGACTCAGGAGCGCGGTGAAAATGCCGAGCCAGTCTTGTACCTGGCTCAGGTCATGCGCAAGGAAACACCTAAAGCGATGCAAGCTGAGCTGATGAAGGCTGAGAACGCTGGTCGCTCGGATACGACTGCTTATGAAGACGCACTTTTCTACTTGAATCTGCTCAACGACAACGTCTACACAACCGCTCGCTCAATTGCATATCGCATGGGCGAAAACGAAGACGTTATCTCACGAGCCATCAGCACAGCTCGTAATGCAGATCCTGAACTCATCACGCTCGTTGCTGATAAGCGCAACATTGCGATGACCAATCTAGCGAAAGCTATCAAGCTCAAGACATCAGAACCGGAACAGTACGGTGCTCGGCTTAAAGAGTTGAAAGAAAAGGCGGAGGCCACCGCAAGCAAAACACTGCCAAATACTGAACTGTTTAAATTGCTCTTCACACCTTCTCAGGTAGCTGTCGCCACGACGCGGGCAACGGCCATCTTGGATAAGGATGGAAAAGAAGGATTGGGCGAGTACAAGAAATCGCGCAGTGGTGGACTGAGCATCAAGATTCTCAAGGAACTGAAGCCAGGCGCCCTGGAAAAGATTGTCGAAATCATTCAGAAGCAAAGCGCATAAGGATTGATGAAAAGATAGCGAGAAATGCATATAGATGTATTTCTGATTGCCTAAGATATAGGCAATACCTCTAAAACGCGCCAGAACGCCCTCTGGCGCGTTTTTCCGTTTAGGCTGACAACTGCATTGGACCCCTCGCTAAATTTGCAAGAAATAGGGTCTGAATCACTGCTATCGATGCTTAAAAAGTAGGCGCAACGTGCTTAACTCGCAATCTAGGTACTAAGGTCCGATCCGCCTTCTTCGTTGCATTGTCATCAGAAAACTGGCCGAGGCCATAGACAAATTGCATTCTTCGCGTATAAGCGCAGCGAAAGGTAGAGGAGGGCGTGCAATGGTTCAAATCATCTCTGGGATAAATGGAGAAGGGCAGCACCTGTTTATCGGAGAAGTCAGTAGTGGTCTTCAACAGGGCTTGTCTTGCGAAATCTGTGGGTCAAAGCTAGTGGCCAAGAAGGGCCAAATCAATGAGTGGCATTTCGCCCATGAAAACGGCAACCAGCGTCAGGACTGTTTGACTGGCGCGCTGAACTTCATCCGTCGATCCGTCAAAACCTACATTGCCAAGACTGGCCGTATCCCTAATCCCAGCCCCTTCATTCTTAGAGGGGCACCACATGGTGTCCCGTTCCAAGAGAGCCTCTCACCAAGCATCGAAGCCATTTTGGATTGGTGCGATTCAGATGACTCTTCAACAGGTCTTGCAGACATAAAGGACACTGATGGAGTCTTGGGTGAAATACATGTTCTGTTGAGCGTTGATAAAGGGCCTCAGAACGGTGTGAATGACAGATCCATATTGACCATCAATGTGTACGAATCGCTTGGCGTTTTAGCAACGCAAAGTGTTGATGCGATGTGCGAACAGTTGGTGCACAATGCCAGCGCTCAGTGGCTCTACTTGCCAGCGAATGCACCCAGTGTTCGTGCCGCCAACGAAGAGCGGAAGAAGAGGGCGGCAGCACACATAGAAGCTCAACTTGCACACCAGGCTCAAAGTAACTTTGCTTTTAACGAGGACGCTCCTACACCTATGGAATATCCATCCAAGGTTATGGAAGCACCTTCAATGTCATGGAAAGATGACGCACGTCTGGCCTGGGCAGCTGAGTTGAAAGAGTTTTCCTCCATCTTCTGCTACCAACTCAAGGACGGCACTCAGTGGTTCCGCTACACGACTCAGACTGAATTGATCAAGCTGAAGCCGTGGCCAGCTCCGTTCGACGGCTGCGATGAGTGTTTTCCAACAAGCGTGGGCAACTACGACGAACGAATGCAGTGCTATGTGATCCAGGACAGGTTCATGTTTCCAGGAGCATTCAACAAGTATGTCTTGGGCATGTCTAATACCTCCAACCCACTTGAAATTAGAGTTCTCTTTGACTCATTCACAAGCAACTGATGATCAAACACTGTGATCTGCAGCAATTTCGGCCAACCGTAACTGCGGACCCAAAATTGATCAACCACTATATCTCTAGCGCTCCGTACTACGGGGATGCGCTGATCAAACGCGATCTGGTGCAGCAGAAGCGGACACTCAGTGGTCTGAGAAAAGTCTATGTACAGTCAGATGTGCTGGACACGAAATCTACAAATTCGCTTGGTGAAGCCATCAGGGTGCTTGAACTTCAGATTCAAAAACTTCAGTTGGCGTGCGAGTGGGCAAATGAGTTGAAAGCGCACTGTGAACTGGACAAGCAACGTAAAGCAGGGAGTGATTCACTGCTTTTTCAAGCGACACGCTGGGGCAGCAACAAGAGTGCCATGACCTTTGAGCTAGACCTTGTGCGCGAGTTAACGACGCGTAGCGGACTTGCGGATTTCTGCAGCTGGCTTCACTCAAAGAACCTTTTGCCGGGTGTTCCGGCCTCGCAGTTTTTCGGCCCATTTAAAACCTGTGCTTCAGGCCAGTACGACGATCAAATGCTTGTGTGTGAGCTGATGGATCTGCAATACAAGTGCAGTGCCATGACACGGGGGCCTATTGACAGTAGCTACGTGTTTGGATGGCTGGATTACACGGGCTATCTTCAGTTCAGACAGGACCAGCAGACTGACGTGAAGGCCATACTCATGTCGATTGCAAGCAAGTAAAGGTCTATGCAACGAACGCCACATTCTTACTTGCGAAATTTGCTGTTGCGTTTTTTTCGTGTGCGGGTGAACGGAACCTTTGAACTGACAGCAGAGTTACAGCAGGGTAGGGTGCTAATCGCTGCAAACCATGTCAGCTATCTTGATGGCATCATCGTTGCCTTAGCATCCCCGTTCCCTCTTATCTTTCCCGTAGACACAAGCTTTTCGAGTGACGCGTTCTTTTCGCGCAAGCTATTGAGCATGTTTGAATGGCTCGGCTGGGGTGAGGTTGTGCCAATGGATTCCACGAAGCCAGCAGCGCTTAAAACACTCAAGCGCAGGCTAGACGAGGGCGCCAACGTATTGATTTTTCCTGAGGGTCAAATCAGTGCGGATGGCCTTCCAACACAGTCAATGCCAGGCTCTGATTGGCTTACCAGAAAGACTGGAGCAAGGCGTGTCGAGCTGCGGATCACAGGAGCAGAGAAGAGCATTCTGTTTGGCAAATCCGGCACAGAGTTGTGGCCAGCGATTTCACTCACTTTCAACGTGCAAGGCAGGGGAGGGGAAACACACCGAGTAGCTCAGGAGAAGCTTCCTACGGGATTTTCAGGCGCTTAGCCCGCCAAGGCACATGGAAGCTGAAAAAAAAGGCCTATGGAGCGATTCACCGCTGCCATAGGCCTTTTTTTATACCTCCAATTGAGCTGGTCAGGGAATGGCCGTGGCCCAACGAGTTGATCCGAACACTTGAATTCAAAGGTCCTTTTGTCTCGCCATTGTCTGAACGATTTCTTTGTCAGTGATCTCGCCATAGAGTTGTTTGGCGTACCACGCTTGAAAGGAGATGAGTACACCAGCTTTAACGCGACCCTTCTTCATGTGAAGTACCTCAGTGACGATTGAGCTGTTGTATTCGGAGTAGAGAACTTGGCGCTCAGCCTCTGCCATCTCTTCCAACGTCACTTTGACATCAAGCAGACGTTGTCTCTGGACCAAGTCGTGCATCTTCTGAATGCTTGCTTCAATACCAGTTGGGGTGACTGGTGAAGATCGCTTCCGAGTGGCCACCTTCTCTTTCGCTGCATCAACCTGTGCTACGAACTCTTCGGAGTTGTTGTGCCCGTCCAGAACGGGGAACAGATCCTGAGACACACCTATCGTGTTGTCGCCAACATAGTCCTTAAAAAGGCGATCCTTTAGAGAACGCTTGAAGAAGGCTGCAGGGACATTGATCTTGCGTAGTTTGGTGTTCGCAATCCGCATGCGGGTATGGTGCAGGGCGCCCTCAATATCCTCCTCAGAATTTTTGCTCATGAGGCGCTTGATTTCTAGGTCTGTTAGACCGACCAGGCGCATGCCGTCAGTCAGCAAAGACTGCTTAGGGCTGCTTGCATTCAGAGCAGTTTTCTCTACTGCAAGCTTCTTGTTGCGGTACATGGTGACGCGAACATTGATCACCTTGACGCCATAGCGCTCTGTTTCGATCTCTACATATAGACTGGTATGTGCCCTTACGTCCTTGACGGCAGGACTTAGGTAGCGCTCATTGAAAGAGGCCCAAGTTTGCGCATTCTTTGGGATCTCTTTCGCGGTCAAAAGCATATCCCGCAAGTGTTCCCACTTAAACCAACGCGTATGACCCAGGTTGAGGTAGCGTGAGGCCAACTCGTACAAAGGGATTGAGCAATTCATTGTGAGACGCATGGACTCATCAAAATTGATCAGGGTGTAGGAGCCTTTGGTAGCAATGTAGTGAGCAGCCATTTGCTCCACTTTGAAAGTGATCTTGCTACCTTCGATCTTGGTGTACGGGAAGATGACGGCGATGTTGCGTGAGTACGTTCCGCTTTCTTCAAGCATGTCCCATTTCACCTTGATTGACATCATCTGTTCGATGACTTTCTCAATGTGATCTTCGTTGCGTGTGTCGATGTCAAGAATGTTGAGCAAGTCTCGCTTTGACATTTCCCAAGTCAAATCTTCGGACATGCCATGCAGCTGGACATGCCTCAGGAAGATGTTTGAAATCTTCTGCTGATTCGGCGTCATCACTTGCTGTGGATGGTTGTGAATCAGCGAGTTGGGCTTGTGGAAGTGGCGCCCACGTTTTTTTTTGGGCTGCAGAAACAGCTTTGGAAATACATCAAGCTCGGTTTCATCAACAGGGGTGATTTTTGGCTTCGCCTTTGACGCTCGACGACTTGGAGACTTCGTTGGCGGTGCAAGCTTGTCTAGGACATCTTCAACGTCTTTTGCATCGGTCGTTTTCTTCCGTGGCATCTTCTGTTCTCAGTGCGTTTAGTATTTTCAAACACACTCTTTCAGCTTTAATACATTTCAGATCGCGAAATGTAGCTATGACGAGGCTTTCCGAGGTGCGTTACCCCGTCCATTGTGCACCATTACCCCTTCACTTGTGCAGCATTGCCCCCCAGATTGTGATTTGTTGCCCCCTCTCTTGTGCGTCGTTACCCCTTTGGTTGTGCATCGCAACCCTGGTCATCTGATGAACTGATGTCCTTTGTTCCGCGCACGAATTGTCGTGAGCGCGAGTGCTTTAAGACTGGTAGGACATCAAGGAATCATCAGATCTCACTGCTAAACGGTTTTGGGTGTTCGTTGCCTGGGAGCGCAGTCACTTTGGAAGTGAAGCATTCTTCTACGACAGCCGTCGATCTAAAAATCATCTCAGCACACTGCTAGACGGTATTGAGACTTCGTAGTTAGTGCGCAGAAGTGACTTTTGAGGGCTGCATTGATGTGGCTGCGCAGCCTCGTTCATGTCGGAGGGGGTGCTGGTCCTTGAAGTGGTTGCTTGTATCAATCTGCAAGGATTTCAGTCTATTCCAAATTGATAGCACTCTGACGTTTCCAGAGGTTGTTGCACAAGAGCACAAAAGTTGTGTTTTTCACAAAGAAAAAATGACAACTGGGTTTATGTTTTTAATACTCCTATTTGTTTTTTAATACATTTCGGCGCTTGAGATTGGCTCCCAGTAAGGCTTTGCGGCCCGCGTTACCCCGTCACTTGTGCATCGTTACCCCGTCACTTGTGCAGTGTTACCACTGGACTTGTGAATCGTTGCCCCCTAACTTGTGAAGTGTTACCCCTTCATTTGTGAATCCTTCAGATCGAGTTGTTCACAACGCCAATTGGCAGCACGAAGATCGGCATGGTAATTTTTTCTTGTTAAATATCAGTGAGTTACGTTTTTCCCTTCTGTGCGTTACCCCTTCCCTTGTGCTGATCGATGAATTTTTTAAATGCACTGGGCATTGGCGCTGAAATATTTCTTCATCAACCTCCTCGGCGGGACGCTGATCTGTCCGAACTTATTGCACTCCATATGAAAGTGTGCGTTCAACAATGAAATTCGCGCTTGTGCTGGCGTAAACCATTGATATTTATGTATATTTTCATTCCATTACCCCCTAGCTTGTGCCGTAGCGGTTTGCACAACTGAAGGGGTAACGCGTCTAAAACTGATGGGAAAAATTGGCAGGTTTGCATCGTTTTTAGCCAGGCCTGAAATTTAAATTTCATCAGAAATACTGCACTTGCCTCCCATTTGGTCAACTGGACTACTTGCGTTACCCCTTCGCTTGTGCAGTGTGCCAATAGAACGATTTCGTAAGTGCTTGAATTTCTTAGCAATCGTGTGATTTCAAAGCGGTTCTTCGCATTTCGAGCGCAGTAGCAATGAGCCGGTCTGGGTTTGTCTCATACGTCGTTGCCCCTTCAGTTGTGCACTTCAAGAACGAATGCAACAGCATAAGTAGTTGATTTAACTACCTATTTACTGGGTTGACTAATCCAGTGCAAGTCACGTTGTGCATCAAACCCATGCAAACATCCCAAAAGGGAAGATAAGCCCATTGCAATGTGACCCATGTGGATGTATTACCCCTTCACTTGTGCAACCGTCCTGTGTGATCTTCTGACCATTGATTCGCGCGTTTGATAAAACACTATATATATCAATAGGTTATAGGTTCGCCTTGAACACAAGTAAAGGGGTAATGGGTAGCGCGTTAGGGCGGTGTCTTGCACCTAACAGTGCACACACAAAGGGGTGACTCCCTCTGACAGAGTGCACAAGTGAAGGGGTAACGCTCACTCGCGGGTTGGTTTGCGCTCTGCACAAGTGAAGGGGTAACACTGATGCATAGCGCGTGCCGGTATCCGTTTACCTCGTGGATACTGCACAGGTGAGGGGGTGATGCAGGCAACTTTACGGTGGCACCGCCCTTATTCAGCTGCCGTTGCGGTAACCACGGGATGCATCAATGCGAATGCACAAGTGAAGGGGTAACGCGGGCATGCGTGACCCTATCAATGCGAATGCAGCGTGATCACAAGTGAAGGGGCAATGCTGGCTGAATCACACACAGAACGTGAGTGAAGCTTAAATACAGCGGTACACAAGTAAAGGGGTAACGCTGGCTTGTTTTGCCACTGACTCCAGGCAGGTGGCTTGTGTCGCTTGCTCAAGTGCCGGGTGTCCCATGACTAGCGTAATGACCTAGCAGTTGCACAAGTGAAGGGGTAACGCATGAGATTTGGCTTGCGGCGCAGACCAGAACACAGTGCGGAATCACGAAGGATTGACAAAGGCAGACATCAAATCGACGCCTGCCTCGTTCACGGTTTGAGCACGAATGCAAACCTAGCTGGCTTGGCCAAAAGGCCGCACTCATTTGAGGTCTGGCGTTCGGCAAAGAATCAGTATCAAGGGCCAGATGTAGGCATGTCAATACGCTTTGGCGCGCTGGAATGCCAAGAGCCGCCGTCATGCTTGCCCAGCCGCCCAGCCGCCCAGCCGCCCAGCCGCCCAGCCGCCCAGCCGCCCAGCCGCCCAGC
>ERZ724504.42-NODE-42-length-72587-cov-6.579896_pt1 | contig 72587 bp, 60 predicted proteins | sample MGYA00376037_ERZ724504 | MGnify/ENA primary metagenome ERZ724504 (study PRJEB28724, sample SAMN07190888) | wastewater metagenome | isolation source: influent of sewage treatment plant in Hong Hong | place: USA: Christiansburg, Virginia | collected 2016-03-01 ... | reverse complement strand
TTATCGATGCGGCAATCGCACCGATGTCGGATTGCTGCATGATCAAGGACTCCACGCCCATCAAGCCAAACGATGGCGTGTAGGCGTTGCGCAAATCCGCATGCGGCATGAGTTTGCCACGATTGAAGTAGCCATGCGGATCGACTTTATTTTTGTATGCACGGAACGGTGCCAGCTCCTCTTCCGTCAAAAATTCGAGCTTGGTGATGCCAATGCCATGCTCACCTGAAATCACACCGTCCAAATTACGGGCGATTTGCATGATGCGCGCGACGGCCTCATTGGCCTCTTTCAGCATCTCGTAATCATCTGAATTCACAGGGATGTTCGTGTGCACATTGCCATCACCCGCGTGCATGTGCAAGGCGACAAACACGCGACTGCGCAAAACTTTTTTATGAATTTGCGTGCACTCGTCGAGAATCTGCGTGAACGACAAGCCTGTGAAAATACGACGCAACTCGGCGCGCACTTCGCGTTTGTACGACAAACGAATCGTGCGGTCTTGTAACACATCAAACACCGTCACATCAGGTTGACGCGCAAGGCGCTCACGCAACGAGGTGATTTGCGCAGGCTCTGTGAACGACACCGCCGACTCCAAGACATCCGCCAAAGGCGCATCCATGTGCGCCATCCAGTAACGCCAGCGGTTTTTCACGCGTGCAATCAACATGTGTGCGTCATTGACGCGCTGACCCAACACTTCGACTTTCGATTGATCCCCTGTGGATTCCTCTTCATTTTTGGCAATCGGCAAATCACCTTTAAGGTAATGACTCAACGCATCGAGTAATTTCAATTTATTGCGGCTCGACAATTCAATATTGATGCGCTCAATCGCGTCCGTGTATTCACCCATGCGTGGCAAAGGAATCACCACGTCTTCGTTGACTTTAAACGCATTGGTGTGACGTGCAATCGCCGCCGTGCGCGCACGATCCAGCCAGAATTTTTTACGCGCTTCTTCCGTCACAGCAACAAAACCTTCGCCCGTGCGCGTGTTCGCCATGCGCACGACCTCAGAAGTCGCTTGCGCCACGGCATTTTCGTCGTTACCGACAATGTCACCAATCAGCACCATTTTGGGCAAATCGCCACGGCGGCTTTTGGTCGCGTAACCCACTGCACGTAAATAACGCTCGTCCAAATGCTCCAAACCCGCCAATGTCGCGCCCGTGGTTTTTGCAGTTTCAAACAAATAATCTTTGATCTCAACAATCGACGGAATCGACTCGCGCGCTTGGCCAAAAAACTCCAAGCACACCGTGCGCGTGTATTTGGGCATTTTGTGCAAAACCCAACGTGCGCTGGTGATGAGGCCATCACAACCTTCTTTTTGCACACCCGGCAAGCCAGACAAAAACTTATCGGTCACGTCTTTGCCCAAGCCCTCTTTGCGAAATGTTTTGCCTTCAATCGCCAATGTTTCACGGCTGGTTTCAGTTTTGCCGTCGGCCTTGAAACGCACCACCTCAAATGTCGCCATCGGTGCATCATGGATTTTTGACATGTTGTGATCGAGGCGAGTGACCTCCAACCATTCACCTTTGGGATCAACCATGCGCCAGCTCGCCAAATTATCCAGCGCAGTCCCCCACAACACCGCCTTTTTACCGCCCGCATTCATGGCCACATTGCCACCCACGCACGATGCATCTGCACTGGTCGGATCAACGGCAAACACCAGACCTGCTTTTTTACCCGCTTCTTCCACCCGCCGTGTGACAACGCCAGCACCCGTGTTGATGGTCATCACATCGTGATCCATCATCGCACCACGCCACGGTGAGACAGGGTCAATTTGAATCAATTTTTCTGTATTAATCACCACCGAACGCGCATCCAAAGGCACGGCACCACCCGTGTAACCTGTGCCACCGCCGCGTGGGATGATGGTCAAACCCAGCTCTATTGAGGCACGCACCAGTCCAGCCATTTCCTGCTCGGTATCGGGTGTCAGCACCACAAACGGATACTCCACTCGCCAATCCGTCGCATCGGTCACATGTGACACGCGCGACAAGCCGTCAAATTTAATGTTGCCTTTGCTGGTGTGTTTGGCAAAAACACTGCGTGCTTTGGCGCGCAGGTCATACATGTCACGAAATTGTTGGGCAAAATCAGCCACCGCCGCCCGAGCCTTATTGACCAGCAGCTCAACTTTAGCAGCGCGTGCACGTGCATCGTCCGAATCCTGAGCGGTTAAATCCAAAGTACGGCGCTTATCAATTTCACTTAAACGGTGATTCAAAGCGTCCACCAAAGCAGCACGGCGTTTGGGGTTGTCGAGCAAATCATCTTGCAAATACGGGTTGCGATTGACCACCCAAACATCACCCAAAACCTCATACAACATTTTTGCAGAACGACCTGTGCGGCGTTCACCACGCAACTCAAGGATCAACTGCCACGCATCTTCGCCCAATAAACGAATGATGATTTCACGATCAGAAAAAGATGTGTAGTTGTAAGGAATCTCGCGCATGCGCGTCGGTTCGAGCAGTTCAGTTAAAGCCGCACTTGGTGTGGCCATGTGGGCAAAATTTGGATTCAATGCGGGGGTCAAAGGTGCGTTCATGCGATATTTTTCCTGATGCGTTCGGCGACCTGCCCAGGCGGGCAGTGCCTTACACTGTATTAACCTTAGCATTCTACCCGAATTTGTGTTTTTTGACCCGACGCCGACCACAGCCCACAGCAAAACAAAGCTATTTTTAGCTATAATGAAACCCTACTCAAACAAAGGATTTAAGATGACATTGCATCTCCCCCTCAACATGCAATCGTGGCTGATCAGTGCGTTGCTGTGCGCCAATTTAGTCGCTTGCAGTGACAACCACACCACGCCACCCAAAACCTCAACTCCCGCAGCGGCAACCGCCACGCCAACACCGATCGCCCCCACCACCACAGAAAACAACCCAACAATCAACACCCCAGCAACCGCTTCTTTACCCGCACCATTCGCACTGGCGCAGCAAAAAAACTGCGTCGTTTGCCACTCCATCACCAGCAAAATGGTGGGACCATCGTGGATCAGCGTGTCAGAACGGTATAGAAATGATAAAAATGCAGTCAATACGCTCACCACTCGGATATTAAATGGCGGTTCGGGCACATTTGGTGCCGTTGTCATGCCTCCACAAACCTCCAACTTAACCCCCGAAGAGGCCAAGTATTTGGCGCAATGGGTGTTGACCCTAAAATAACGGCCTTCAGCGCGTGGGGATGACAAGCTGTCGATGCAAACACGTGCCCCTTCAAGCACAGGCCCACATGACCTTGGATTCACGTGCATTAAAACATCGGAAAACACTGGAAAGCATTGAATTGGATGGTTTAAAAAAACTCAAGAATGCACCTCAAGCTTCAATCACCCCAGCAAGTCACCCGATTGTGCAGCCTGCCTTCATATACAATACGCCCTGCTCAACCGAAGGACTCCAATGTTTAATCACTCGCCCCAATCACTCATTCGCTTTACGTTGGGTGCATGCCTGTGCGCAAGCCTAAGCGCATGCAACCAGGACGCACCCGCCAAACCCACACTGCCATTGCCGCCTGCACCTGCTTTTATTGAGCAAAAACACTGCTTGGCCTGCCACACCAACGATGCCGAGGTGCGCGCACCATTATGGCTCGACATCGCCAACCGCTACAAAGGTGACAAAGAGGCCGTCAACACCTTAAGCGAGAAAGTCATCAAAGGCGGCTCAGGCAGTTTTGGCTCAGCCAAAATGCCTGCTCAATACAAAAACATCACAAGCGATGAAGCAAAATACTTGGTTGAATGGATTTTGAAGCAACGCTAACATCGCTTTGCCCCACCCAACAGCAGCATCATCAATCGCCAACCACCCGCACCGTATCAATACACCACAATACACACCAGCACATAAAACCAAAAAAGCCCTTCAAATGACATGAAAGGGCTTTTGGCTTTTGTAACAGCAGAGTCGCATGACTCACTCAGCGTTTGGCATCAGCTGAGCAATGTAACGCGCCAACAAATCAATTTCCAAATTAATCAAATCACCTGCTTTAAGGTGTTGGAATACCGTATGAGCGATGGTGTGTGGGATCAAATTGATGGTCACATACACTTCATCGCCTTCCACCCATTTACGATTCACCGTCAAACTGACACCATGCAAGGTGATTGAACCTTTGTCCGCCAAAAAGCGTTGCCATTTCAACGATGCCGCCACCACCAACTCATGCGACTCCCCCACAGGCTGAAAAGACACAATGCGCGCCACATCATCCACATGCCCGCTGACCAAATGACCACCAAGACGGTCAGACAAGCGCATGGCTTTTTCTAAATTCACCGCCCCCACCGCGTTCAAACCCGTGGTTTTCGACAAACTTTCATTGGACACATCCACAGCAAACACATTGTTCGCCACATCCACATCCACCGCCGTCATACAGGCGCCATTGATCGCAATCGAATCACCCAGCCCCACATCCGACAAATCCAGATGCCCCGCATCGACCACCAACCGCACGCCAGCGCAGTCGCTTTGCGCCAAAGCTTGCATTGAAACGATTCGCCCCACCGATGCTATAATCCCTGTGAACATAGTTTATCTTTCATTTAAATCAAACTTAAATTCTATCACTGAAAGCCCGCCACCATGAAAAAAGTCCAACTCGGTCACAGCGATTTGCATGTCACCCCCATTTGTTTAGGCACCATGACTTTTGGCGAACAGGTCAACGAAAGCGATGCACACGCTATTTTGCAGCATGCGCTCGAACGCGGCATCAACTTTCTGGATACCGCCGAAATGTACGCGGTGCCACCCAAGGCCGCCACATTCAACGCCACTGAACAGATCATCGGCAACTATTTTGCCGCCAACAAAGGCGCACGCGAGCAATGGGTTGTTGCCAGCAAAGTCGCAGGGCCTTCTCGTGGCATGCCGTGGATTCGCGGTGGCAGTGGTGATTTGACAGGCGCAGACATCATTGCGGCGTGCGATGGCAGCCTGCAACGACTGCAAACCGATGTGATTGACTTATATCAAATCCACTGGCCAACCCGCAGCGTGCCTGCATTTGGCGGCATTTATTTCAAACCCGATCACGAGGCAACGCACACCTCAATGCATGCCCAACTCGAAGCCCTCGCGCAACTGGTCAAAGCAGGGAAAATCAAGGCCATCGGTTTATCCAATGAAACGCCTTACGGCGTGCATGAGTTCGTACGCCTCGCCGAAGAATACGACTTACCACGCGTCGCCACGGTGCAAAACCCCTATTGCCTCATCAACCGAACCGTTGAAAATGGCTTGGACGAGACCATGCACCACTTGGGCGTGTCCTTATTACCCTACTCACCCTTGGCATTTGGCCTCCTCACGGGCAAATACGACGCCTCGGGATTGATCGGTGACGGCGCACCCGCCGAAGGCCGCATGACCAAATTTGCCTCTATGCGCGCGCAACGTTGGGGACGTCCCGAGTCCCTCAATGCCGCACGCCGCTACAATCAACTCGCCCGCGACAATGGCCTCACGCCCACTGAACTGGCTTTGGCTTTTTGCTATCAAAAATGGCAAGTCGCCAGCACAATCATCGGCGTGACCTCAATCGCTCAACTTGATGAATGCATTGATGCGCTGGATGTGACGCTATCAGAAGCCGTATTACAAGAAATTGATGCAATCCGCTGGGAATATCGCGATCCTGCACAATAACAAATAAAAAAACGCAACTTAAAAGTTGCGTTTTTTTATAACTTCGAAATGAAACGAGTGGGATGCATCACACCGAAAACGATGAGCCACAACCGCACGTTGTTGATGCATTTGGATTTTTGATCACAAATTGCGCGCCTTCCAAATCTTCTTTGTAGTCAATTTCAGCACCCACCAAGTATTGATAGCTCATCGAATCGACCAATAAAGTCACACCGCTTTTATTGATGGCGGTGTCATCTTCATTCACGATTTCATCAAACGTGAAACCATACTGAAAACCAGAACAACCACCACCTTGCACAAACACGCGCAATTTCAAATCAGGGTTACCTTCTTCAGCAATTAAATCTTTAACCTTATCGGCCGCACTGTCAGTGAAAACGAACGGGCTGGCTTGCTCTACGGGTGCATTCATGGTGTATTCTCCAAAACTAAGCTCGATCAACGAGCGGCATTAACTATTTGAATTCATTATAACTGAAAAATCAAGGCATCACAGGCAACATGTCAATGCCGGCAGTTTCGACAAAACCAAACATGACGTTCATGTTTTGCACGGCTTGACCCGCTGCACCTTTGACCAAATTGTCTTGCACAACCAAAACAATCACCGTATCACCATGACGATGCAAAGCCATGCGCAACATATTTGATGCGCGGGTTGAACGCGTTTCAGGGTGACTGCCGAAGGGCATGACATCCACAAAAGGCTCATTTGCATAAGTCGTTTCAAACAACTGTTGCAAATCATCATTGCTCATGTTTTGCGCTTCAGGCAGCAATTTGGCATACAAGGTGGAATGCATGCCGCGAATCATGGGAATCAAATGCGGCGTGAAAATCAAATTAACGTTTTGCGTCGTCATTTTACCCAATTGCTCAACTGTTTCGGGTGTGTGACGATGGCCACTGACACCATAAGCCTTCATTGAATCGGAGGCCTCGCTGAACAAGGTGGCAACTTCAGCCTTACGACCTGCACCCGACACACCCGATTTGCAATCGGCAATCAACGCCGCCGCATCAACCAAATTATTTTTCAACAACGGATAAAACCCCAATTGCATTGTCGTTGGGTAACAGCCTGGATTACCGATCAACTTCGCTTGACGCACAGCCTCGCGATTTAACTCTGGCAAGCCGTACACAGCCTCTTTGAGCACATCCGCACAACTGTGCGGCAATTTATACCATTTTTCAAAAACAGCCGTGTCCTGCAAACGAAAATCCGCCCCAAGGTCAATCACGCGAATACCTTTGGCCAACAAAGCCGGTGCCTGCGCCATGGCCACGCCGTGTGGTGTCGCGAAAAAAACCACGTCACATGCGTCTAAAATGCCACTTGCCGGATCGGAAAATTTCAAATCAACCGCACCACGTAAGCTTGGGAACATCTGAGCCACAGGCACGTCCACCTCGGTGCGTGATGTGATTGCATGCAGTTCCGCATGCGGATGGTGCGCCAATAGACGCAAAAGTTCAACACCAGTGTAACCTGTGCCACCCACGATACCAATTTTAATTTTTTGCATGATGTGCTCGAATTCAAGGATAAAACTGAATTTTACCTAATTTTTTGTTGGCATCTGAGTCAAAAAACAAGATGCGACAACAAAACTTAATTGGGTCTGTTTATTTGAAAAAAAAAGACCGCCAAAGCGGTCTTTTTTTGCATCGAAACGAAATCGTGAGATTAACGTTTTGAGAACTGTTTGCGACGACGTGCTTTGCGGAAACCGACTTTTTTACGTTCGACTTCACGTGCATCACGTGTCACCAAGCCAGCTTGTGACAGGCCTGATTTCAAGTTTGCATCGTAATCGATCAAAGCACGTGTGATGCCATGACGCACCGCACCCGCTTGGCCTGATTCGCCACCACCACACACATTGACCATGATGTCAAATTTTTCAGTGGTTTGCGTCAATTCCAGAGGTTGACGAATGATCATCAAACCTGTTTCACGTGCAAAATATTCGTTCGCTGGCTTACCGTTGACAACGATTTTGCCTGAACCCGCTTTTAAAAATACTCGAGCCACCGCAGATTTACGACGACCTGTACCGTAGTTGTAGTTACCGTTCATGTTCATCTATCCTTAAATGTCCAAGACTTGAGGTTGCTGTGCAGAATGCGGATGTTCAGCGCCTGCATAGATCTTCAATTTTTTGATCATCGCGTAACCCAAAGGACCTTTAGGCAACATGCCTTTGACCGCTTTTTCTAACGCACGACCCGGAAAACGCTCTTGCATTTTACGGAAGTTTGTTTCGTAAATACCACCTGGATAACCAGAATGACGGTAGTATTTTTTATCTTCGAATTTCGCACCCGTTACACGGAGCTTGTCCGCATTAACGACAACGATAAAATCACCCGTGTCCACGTGTGGCGTAAACTCAGGTTTATGCTTACCACGCAAACGACGTGCAACTTCACTGGCTACACGACCCAACACTTTATCCGTACCGTCAACGACATACCAGTCGTGTTGTACTTCGTGTTGTTTTGCTGAAAAAGTTTTCATGACTATTTCCATTCATCACAATTTAAAAAACCATGCTCACCACGCCTCACCGCTTATGCCTGCGGCCTCTCCCGATGCGAGCTACTATGGGCTAGCCGAACATTATCGACACTTATGCCCTTAAAGTCAAGAACTTAAGCTCAACCACCTGACTGCTGAACTTTTTTAATACATTTTCAACGCAGTCGAAAAAACAATCCGCTCACTTTGTCGGTTAGCATCAAATCCAAATAGGCAAAAAAAGAGCCCAAGCAAAATTTGCTTGGGCAATAAATCCACCAAAAGGAGGGTGGAGGAGACAATCTTTAGAACGCTTTCGCATCCAACAGTTCTCATTATACTGGTTTTTTTGTGCATTGCAAGATAAAAACACGGTCATACTAAAAAAACAAAAATCAACCATACTTTTACTATTTATCGCAACAAAATAAGAATTTAATCACGCTTATCTTCTGAAAAACCTAAATTTAGCGACCTTTCGCGTTGTTAAAAAACATCACTTTCTTGCATTGCAAATTATTCCAACCCAATCAATCGATTGTGACCGCATCATTTCCATGCTCTGATATACGCTGGTATAATCAACTGACTCACACACTTACTTTTTATTGGAGAATGTTATGGAATGCACCGTACGCTGGGTTGGCCCTCAAGCAGGCATGTCCTTTATCGGCGAATCAGGCACCAACCATGCTGTACTGATGGATGGCGCACCCGAAGCAGGCGGACGAAATTTGGGGCCACGCCCAATGGAAATGGTTTTAATCGGCACTGGCGGCTGCACTGCATTTGATGTTGTGATGATATTACAAAAAGGCCGTCAAGCCGTCAGCGATTGCGTTGTGAAATTATCGGCGATACGAGCAGAAACAGACCCCAAGGTTTTCACCAGCATTCACTTTCACTTTGTGGTGAGCGGCAACAAATTAAGCGAAGCGTCAGTCGAACGCGCAGTCAAATTATCACATGAGAAATATTGCTCCGCCAGCATCATGCTCGCACACTCAGTCAATATGACCCATAGTTTTGAAATCATCGACACGGCGCAAGCGTGAACAGAGTATAGCAGACGAGCCCCATATCTCTTTCAGCTGCATAAGTTTCTTTTAGTCTCTTAACACTTGGGCAATGCGATCCTTCATCTCCTCGTATTGCCCAGCCATACCTGAAAAACACACTGTTTTGGTGCGAGACAACTCGCCTTTTAGAACCACGACATTTCGCGCCACACAACCAAACTGTTGAGCCAACCAAGCTGTTAACGCGATATTTGCACGCCCTTCCACCGGGGGGGCGCAGAGCCGAACTTTAACTCGGTCACCGTACTCGCCAGCCCAAGCCGTGTGTTTGGCACCTGGTTGGACATGCACATGCAGCCACACATCATCGCCACGCTGTTGTAAATAAATCATTCTTCATCCATTTGTCTTCATGAGCATTCGTCTCTACCGATCGCCCCACCTATCAAGCACGCTCACCATAAAAAAACCTTTCCAGTCGGAAAGGTTTCGCATCATGCTGACCCAACATGCAAACACATGCACATTGCCTCCACCATCATGGACGCGGCGTGATTGGGAAAGGCCAGATGGCTGCTGGTTTCGCCGCAGGTGGCTCAACAACAGGCTTAGCGGCAGCAGGTTTCTTCGCGGGCGCTTTGGCTGCTGTTTTGGCAACTGCTTTGGTCACGGCCTTGGTGCTGGTTTTTGCAGTCGGTTTGGCCGCAGTCTTGGCCTCGGCTTTCACCGCTGCTTTCGCTTCAGGCTTTTTTGCTGCGGCTTTTACCACCTTTGCCGCAACGGCGGGCTTAGCGGCGGCTTTGGCTGCTGGCTTCACCATAACCTTTTTCTCAACAACAGGCTTGACCGCTGCTTTTGCCGCAGGTTTTGCTGCAACTTTTTTTGCAACAGGCTTGGCATCGGCCTTAATTGCTTTCTCTGCTTTTTGCACTGCGGGCTTCTCAGCTGCTTTTGCGACCGACTTTGCAGGCGCTTTCGTTACAGCTTCTGCAACTGGTTTTGCGGGTGCTTTCGTTGCAGTTTTAACTGCAGATTTCGCACTTGACTTTGCAGCCACCGCGGTACTTTGAGAGGACTTGGCTGCAGTTGCTTTGACAGGCGTTTTTGCAGCGGTAGCTTTCACCGCAGGTTGTGCAACCACTTTTTTAACAGGCTCAGCAGCGGTTTTAACCACTGCTTTTGTTGCAGCCACTTTTGTTGCGGTTGCTTTGGCGGGGGATTTAGCGGCGGGCTTGGCCACCGCTTTCTTTGTTGTAGGTGCTGCTTTTTTTGCTACGGCCATTTACCGCTCCTTTGTGTTTAGAGAGATTTTACACGTTTATAAAAGCATCATTAAGAAACAGTGCGGCCACATACCCCTTACGATTTTAAATACAAAAGACATAAACCGAGGAAAAAAAGCGACACATTCATTTAATTTCTTAAATTATTTGCATCATACTCCAATTGTGTGGTATTGCAATATTTTATTCACAGCTTTTTCATAAAGAGCAAAGCCGCTTCATTCAACTTTGTTCAAAAAACCACACTATGGTCACGTTGTTGCGCAAAACGCTGTTTTTGAATGGTTTTTTATAAACAAAGAGGCGTTGAATGGGATCTGAGCACCGCATAAAGCACATCCGTTACGCCAATTCATCGTCGAACACGAAGTAAAACGGCTAATATTTGAGCAACAAATACCTCTATACAAATGGCTCACCAATAAGGAATTGGGCATTGCAAATCAAATCGCAACGGGGCAAAAAACACGGGACCGATTCAAGACCTGCTGCAGTCGCGCTGCGCATGGAGCGCATCAAAGTCTTGACCAGCTCAGCCCTATTGGTTTATTGATTTCGCAGTACCGTCGACCATTTGCCATGTAAGCAAATGCCATAGGCCAAAACTTACATGCATTTAAATCGGAACCCTACTCCCAATGGTATTTTTTACGAGTACCATTTACAGATACCATTAATGCATTAATAATGTCTAATTTGGCGTGGCACTCTTTGGCATTGTTTGAGCAAGCAAAGACACTACCAAGCCATTGAAAATACAGGTGTTTTGTTTGTTTTTGACACTGTTTCGCATTGTTTGATTTGGTTTGATCTTTGATACATGGCGCGCCCGGCTGGAATCGAACCAGCGACCCTTGGCTTCGGAGGCCAATACTCTATCCACTGAGCTACGGGCGCAACAACATTGAAAATGTTGATTTTCTTATTTTAGTCATTCAACCTGCGCATCATACATGGTTTCATGGCGCACGTCCATGCGAACTCAAAGGAACCCTCACAAGTACAAGCACACAGTGCGCGCGTCTTTTATAATACGCCATTCATGTTTCACACTATAAAGATCATTTATGCAAACTCAATTTGATGCCATCGTCGTCGGTGGCGGCGTAGCAGGCAATGCAAGTGCGCTCGGTTTGGCACAAGCTGGGGTTCGCGTGGCTCACGTTTGCCTGGATGCGCCTGTATCACTGGGCGACGCATTCGATGCGCGCATTTACGCTTTATCCAATCCCAATGTGGCTTTATTGAAGCGGCTGCGCGTGTGGGATGCGCTGGACGCAACACGCATGTGCTCGGTATCCGACATGTGCGTCATGGGCGACTCGGCTCAATCCAAATCGGGCTTGGGGGGGAGTCTTCATTTCAGCGCGTACGACACAAACATGACCGAACTGGCTTGGATTGTTGAACAAAACAACATTCAAAAAGCCCTTCAAATGGCGTTACGTTTTGTACCCAACCTCACCGCATTTCGCACCAATGCCGCCACCCTTCATGTGCGCGAACATGGCATTGACATCACCACCCTCACAGGTGATGTATTGTCCGCGCCGTTACTGGTGGGGGCGGACGGAGCGAACTCATGGGCACGCCAAGCGCATCACATCGAACACACTTTTTTTGATTATGAACAACATGGTGTGGTGGCGAATTTTGCATGTGAAAGACCACATTTCAATTGCGCCCATCAATGGTTTTTTAACAATGGCGATGTGCTTGCTTTATTGCCACTGCCTAATCAATGTGCGTCAATGGTTTACTCATGCACAACCCCTGTCTCAACACACATCATGTCGATGAACGATGTGGAGCTGGCACAACACGTGCGTGAATTGTCACACAACACACTGGGCGCGCTGACACCTCTCACCACCGCACAAGCCTTCCCACTCAAACGCATGCTCGCCAATAAATTCATTGCACCACACACCCTGCTAATTGGCGATGCCGCACACACAGTGCACCCACTTGCGGGTCAAGGCTTAAACCTCGGCTTACAAGACCTCAGCACATGGTTGGATTTGATGACACAACGTAAGTCCCATCGAGCCATCAATGACCCAGTGCTGTTACGCCGTTATGAGCGAGCCCGCCTCGCACCCACAATGGAAATGCAAGGCGTCACACATGCGCTCAACCGCCTGTTTCAATCACCCCATCCGATTGCACGCCACGCGCGCAATGTGGGCATGAGCCTGCTTGATGCCGCCCCTCCGCTTAAACGCAAGCTGATCCAAGCCGCCATGGGTCAACAAACAACTGACACACCATAAAAGGGTACAATGCTGTATCTTTCAAACAACCCAGCGCGCGACCCTTTTTCTGCGCCCACTCAAGACGAGAACACCATGTCAAAAACCCCTTGGCGCACAGCTGCGGCCATTGCCATCATGGCCGCACTCGGTGTCGGCTTTGGCCTGTCCGTGACGGCTCAAGCGAAAACCCAAACGCCCTCCAATAAGACGTCAAAAACAGAAGCGTCAACCGCAATCTCGCCTGAGCTGACCGCGATTAAAAACGCATTTGAGTTAAAATTTGAAAACTCAAAAGTTAAAGCCATTCGCCAAATGCCCTTCAAAGACCTGTATGAATTGCAGCTCAACAACAAGGAATTGGTTTACACCAACGCCGCCACCGAATTTGTCATGGTCGGCCACCTCATCAGCACGCAAGACATGCGCAACTTGACTCAAGAGCGCGCCGACGAATTGGCAACGATTGATTTCAAATCATTGCCATTGGCACAAAGTTTTGCCTTGGTTAAAGGTGACGGCAGTCGCCACATTGCAATTTTCGAAGACCCAAACTGCGGCTATTGCAAACTATTTCGTAAAACTTTAGAAAAAACCAACAACATCACCGTGCACACCTTTGTCATCGACATTCTGGGCGATGACTCAACAGCCAAAGCAAAAAAATTACTGTGCACCAAAGACCCAGCCCATGCATGGGACAACTGGATGTTGCACGGCAAACCACCCGAAGACAGCACCGACTGCGACACCCGTGTTTTGGATAAAAACCGCAAACTTGCAGCAGAGCTTGGGGTCACAGGCACGCCCACCATTTTCTTCGAGAATGGCTCTCGCGCACCAGGTGCTGTAGCAGAAGAAGAGTTTCAAAGTCTGTTGATTAAAGCATCGCAAAAATAAGGTTCGCTTTGTCAAAAACCAAGCGATTCCATTAGAAAATGCAACGGTTCAAAACAAAACGCCATGCAATTGCATGGCGTTTTTAACGAACACAAACAAATCAATCTCATCAGCCAATCCCATCAGCAAAGCAATATGGGAAAAGAACCCACTCAAACCACAGCTTCATGTACCGGCGATTTCATTGTGATTGCATGCTGTCTGTATTCAAATATTTAAATGTGATGCAAGCCCCGCACCCCACTTTAAATGCTCAAAAAATAGGGGTTTATTGTTTAAAAGGCTTAAACTGGCAACGTTTTGTAATAATCATACACGCCAGTCAACAGCATCTGCACCGACACGGCGACCAAAATCATCCCCATCAAACGCTCCATCGCCACCGTAAAGCTGTGCCCCAACTTGCGTTGAATCCAATCGGCATAGTACAACAACACACCTGTACCAAACATCACCACAGCCAACGCACTGATCCACTCCAACATGCGTTCGGGCGCTTCGGATGACAACAGCATCACCGTCGCCATAGATGAAGGCCCCGCCATCCCTGGAATCGACAACGGCACAATGAACGGCTCATGATCCTGCTGGGTGATGCCCATAATGCCACCTTCTGTGGGGAAAATCATGCGCACAGCAATCAAAAACAACACGATGGCACCTGCGATTTGCATCGACCATTGTGTCAAATGCATGCCACGCAAGAAACCTTTACCACCGATCATAAACGCCAACAAAATAAAAAACGAAAAAACAGACTCCCGCAACACAATCACCTTGCGCCGCTTAATCGGAATGTCTTTAAGCACACCACTGAACAAAGGAATATTACCCAATGGGTCTATCACCAAAAACAGCAGCACGGCCGCTGAAACAAAGTTGTAATCCATGTGAACAATCCTTCAATTTATTATATTTATCTGACAATCGGACAAACCATGCGCAATTAATTACCTGTATTTAAACGATGCGCGCAAGACGCTGTAAGCGTAATCTGTCTGCCCAAGGCTGCCATTGTAACGCGCCAAAGCACGCACCACGTCACCATTTTCACGGTCAAGGTAATGCCGTAAAATCACACAACCGAACCGCACATTGATGCGCATGTGATACAAATTCTTGGCATTGCCATCACCAATGGTTTTTGCCCAAAACGGCATCACTTGCATCAAACCGCGTGCACCCACAGGGCTGCTTGCGCTCGGATTAAAGCGGCTCTCAACGTAAATGACGCCCAACACCAGCGCAGGCTCAAGTCCCGCTCGGCGCGCCTCGTAATCCACCGCATTGAGGATGGCCAACCGTTGATATTCGGAAGGCACATGCGCCACAATGCGTTCGCTCATGACGCGTCGCCAAAGATAAAAACGCGTTTCATCGTCGCGCGAAGTAAAAGGACGCAACTCGGGCAACCCTGCTGACACCGCTTGACGCAACAACACACGCACACTGTCTGCCAACCGCTCCTCAGACTGCTGTCCAGCACCAGCAATGCCACTGACACCAGCCAACGCCAGTGCCAATCCACATCGCCATACATTGAACCGCACTGTCATGGGGCGATTAAACGTTCAGCTGTGCCAACACATGCGCAGCCACATCTGCAGGCACAAATTTGGTGGCCGCATCATCGCCACGGCCACGGTATTCAACCATGCCATCTTCTTTCAGGCCGCGATCACCAATGGTCACACGGTGTGGCACACCGATCAACTCCCAATCCGCAAACATCGAACCTGGGCGCTCGCCACGGTCATCCAAAATCACATCCACGCCCGCTTGCAGCAAGGTCTCGTATAATTTTTGTGACTCATCGCGCACTTGCTCGTTTTTGTCCGCACCGACGGGACAAATCACCACTTGGAAAGGTGCAATTGCAGCAGGCCACACAATCCCGCGCGCATCAAAGTTCTGCTCAATCGCTGCGCCCAAAATACGGGTCACACCGATGCCATAACAACCCATCACGAGCGGCTGCGGTTTACCATTTTCATCCAAGAATGTGGCTTTCATGGCTTCAGAATATTTCGTGCCCAATTGAAACACATGTCCAACCTCGATGCCACGACAAATGTCCACCGTGCCATTGCCATCGGGGGCAGGATCGCCCGCCACCACATTGCGCACGTCTGCAATGACGTCTGGTTCAGGTAAATCACGCCCCCAATTCACACCCACATAGTGGAAATCAACGTCATTCGCACCACACACAAAGTCACTCATGTTTGCCACGGTTTTATCCGCGACAACACGTACTTTTTGCGCAGTGGCAACAGGACCAATGTAACCAGGCGTGGTATTGAACGCCATCGCGATTTCAGCTTCAGTCGCCATGCGGGTTGTGCTCAGGCCATCAATTTTTGACAACTTCACTTCATTCAAACTGTGATCGGCACGCACCAACACCAACACCACTTGCACACTCAATTCACCCGCTTCATTTTCATGATCCACCGCCAACACGATGGATTTCACATTGCGGATCAATGGGATGTTTAAAAATTGAGCCACCTCTTCACATTTCCCACAGTTGGGTGTGGCTGTTTTCAACATCGTTTGTGTGGCAGCGGCACGTTCAGCCAACATGCTCACGGCCTCTGCCGCTTCAATGTTCGCAGCATAGTCACTGCTTGGGTTGTACACGATGTCATCTTCGCCTGTTTCAGCAATGACGTGAAACTCATGTGAACCTGAACCACCGATTGAACCATTGTCCGCAGCCACCGCACGGAAATTCAAGCCCAAACGTGTGAAAATGGCGGTGTACGCGGCGTACATCTTGTCATACGATTTGACCATGCCCGCTTCGTCTTTGTCGAACGAGTACGCATCTTTCATGATGAATTCGCGACCGCGCATGACGCCAAAACGTGGGCGGATTTCATCGCGGAATTTGGCTTGAATCTGGTACCAGTTCACAGGCAACTGTTTATAACTTTTAATATCGCGACGCGCCAAATCGGTGATGACCTCTTCATGCGTCGGACCCACCACAAAATCACGGCCATGACGATCCTTAAAGCGCAAGAGTTCTGGGCCATATTGCTCCCAACGCCCTGATTCTTGCCACAACTCAGCAGGCTGCACCGCAGGCATGAGCAACTCCATCGCACCCGCCTTGTTCATCTCCTCACGGACGATCTGCTCCACCTTGCGCACACTGCGTAAACCCATTGGCATATAGGTATAAATCCCGCTGCCGATGCGCTTAATGAGACCAGCACGCATCATGAGCTGATGGCTGATGATTTCTGCTTCGGCAGGGGCTTCTTTAAGGGTACTGATGAAAAACTGACTGGCTTTCATGACACATTCACTTGTAAAAATTAAATAAAAAGATTGACCTCACGCATGAAAAAACTCGGTTGTTGCTTTTGCGCTGCGTTATAATTGCGCTATTGTAAATCATTTATTGAGGAAAAAATGCTCGACAAAGAAGGTTATCGCCCGAATGTCGGCATCATCTTGGTCAATTCACGCAATCAGGTTTTTTGGGGAAAGCGCATCCGCGAGCACTCGTGGCAATTCCCACAAGGCGGCATCGCTCACGGTGAAAACCCCGAACAAGCCATGCTGCGTGAGTTATATGAGGAGACAGGACTGCTTCCTGAGCACGTTAAAATCATCGGTCGCACCCGCAATTGGCTGCGTTACGATGTGCCGACCCGCTGGGTCAAACGCGATTTTCGCAACCACTACAAAGGGCAAAAGCAAATTTGGTTTTTGCTCCGAATGGTGGGTCGCGATCACCACGTCAACTTACGTGCCAGCACTCATCCCGAGTTTGATGCTTGGCGCTGGAATGACTATTGGATCCCCCTTGAGGATGTGATTGACTTCAAACGCGATGTGTATCAACAAGCGCTTGAGGAACTTGCACGGCTGCTGTTTCAAAACCGTGCTTTGGGCACACACTCAAAAACATCCAGCATTCTATCCACTCCCGACAAACTGTTTCAGCCAAAATAACAACAGCCCCATTTTTGGGGCTGTTGTTATTTGATAAAGACAATTTGATAAATAAACGACAAAGCAACTGATAAACGCGCATTACACATTAATGGGCACACGCGATTTTCTCTAAACTTTTCACAACATCATTCCCCTCTTAACAACATCCCCTCCGAAACACTAAGCTCCAAATAACCATGTGAATCAAACGCCCTTCATCCACACCGCACTCACAGCAAAAACGCAGAGAACCTTAAAACTCCTGTAAAATACACTTTCCTTTCATTTTGGCCATCCCATGAAAATCCGCCTCGCCCCGCAACGTGCCATCCTCGAACTGCCCGATCACCTCATCAGCCAAATTGCCGCAGGTGAAGTGGTGGAACGCCCTGCATCGGTGGTTAAGGAACTGTTGGAAAATGCTTTGGATGCGGGTGCGACCGATATTCGCTTGCGCTTGATGGAAGGTGGCAAAACCCTGATCGACATCACAGACAACGGTTGTGGCATTGCCGCGGATCAATTGCCTCTGGCGGTCACGCGTCACGCAACCAGCAAAATCCGCTCGCTTGATGAGCTGGAACACGTCGAGTCAATGGGTTTTCGTGGTGAAGCATTGGCTTCTATAGCCTCTGTGGCCCAAATGCGCTTGACCAGTCGTAATGACGATGCGAGCCACGCCACATCCATCGACAACAGCAGCGGCACATGGCAACATCAGGCGGCGGCTGGCGAAGTGGGTACTCGCATTGAGGTTTCACATTTATATTACAACACCCCCGCGCGACGCAAATTTCTCAAAACCGATGGCACCGAATTGAGCCATTGCGTTGAACATTTCACTCGCGCCGCTTTGGCCAATCCCCACTGTGCCTTCAGCCTCAGCCACAACGATAAACCCTCCGCCCTCTACCCTGTGGCCGATTGGCAAACGCGCATCCAAGACGTGCTCGGCAAAAACCTGCCAGAACACGCGATTTGGATCAATCAATCGGTGGGTGAATTGCAGTTGATCGGCATGATTTGCCCACCTGACGTTGCCCGTGCTCGTGCCGACACACAATACGCTTACATCAATCAACGTTTCGTGCGCGACAAAGTGGTCAATCACGCCATTCGCACCGCCTATGCAGACGTTTTGCACCACGCACGCTTCCCTGCTTACGTGCTGTTCCTTGACTGCCCCGCACAAGGGGTGGATGTCAACGTTCACCCCGCCAAAACCGAAGTTCGCTTTCGCGACAGCGGTGCAATGCATCAATTCATCGCCAACGCCCTCAAAAAATCTTTGGCACAAACGGCCAGCTCACGCGTCACAACAGGCAATGATTTGAATGTCGAAGACGATGTGTTCAGCTCAACCCCTACCGACTTCCCGCATGCGAACGCTCAAACAACACATATCGCATTAAAGACAACACCTGACAACGCCCCCTATCAACACCCTTTGCAATTGGCTCAAACCACGCGCAGCTACCTTGAGTTGCTGCGCTCACCGGCCCAACCCGAACGATTTGACTCATCTGAAACGCACTCGACAGCAGATCACTTTGGAATGTTCGGCATGCGCCAGACCAGCAATGATGCAGCATCCGTTGCGTCTCATGATTCAGGGCGCACCCAAGAAGAGTTTCCCCTTGGTTTCGCCATCGCCCAAGTCCACGGGGTTTATGTGCTCGCACAAAACAAACACGGCTTGATTTTGGTCGACATGCACGCCGCCCACGAACGCATTGTGTATGAACGCCTCAAAAACATGATCGACCACGCACCGCTGACGCGTCAAGACCTATTGTTACCCATTCGCTTCGCCGCCTCACCGCGCGAAATCGCCACGCTACACGAGCCTGAATGCGCACCCGTTTTAGAGCACATCGGCCTGTCATTGACCCCACTCGGACACAATGAAATCGCCATCCGCAGCGTCCCTGCACTGCTCAAACAAGCCGATGCCATCGAATTGGCGCGCGCCGTATTGACCGACATCGCTGAGTTTGGTGCCAGCCACGTCCTCACCGAAAAGCGCAACGAGTTGCTCGGCACGCTCGCTTGCCACGGCGCTGTGCGCGCCAATCGCAGCCTGACCTTACCCGAAATGAACCAACTCCTACGCGACATGGAGGCCACAGAACGCGCCAACCAATGCAATCACGGCCGCCCCACTTGGGTGCACATGTCGATGAAGCAGCTCGATGGGCTGTTTATGCGAGGCCAATAAATCAATCGACTCACTCACGACAACATGATTTGACTAGAAAAACAAACTCGCTCTTTTAACCCTCACTCTTTTAACTTTAACTTGGAATTTCCATGAACCAAAACGACCTCAAACGCCTTGTCGCGCAAAAAGCCATTGAATACGTACCGCTGAACACCATCATTGGCGTGGGCACAGGCTCGACTGCCGACTTGTTCATCGATGAACTCGCCCTCATCAAGGACAACATCATCGGCGCGATTGCCAGCTCGGAACGCACCAAGCAACGCCTCGAAGCGCACGGCATCAAAGTATTCGATGTCAATGAAGTTGAATCCGTCCCCGTTTATATTGACGGCGCAGATGAAATTGACCCTGAAGGCAACATGATCAAAGGCGGCGGCGCCGCGCACACACGCGAGAAAATCTGCGCATCCATCGCAGAACAATTCATTTGCATCGCCGACGCCAGTAAAGAAGTCAACGTCTTGGGCAAATTCCCCCTGCCTGTCGAGGTCGTGCCGCTCGCGCGCCAAGCCGTTGCCCGCCAATTGAGTGATTTAGGCGGCCAACCTGTTTGGCGCAAAAATGCCGACGGCTCGCCACTGATCACCGACAATGGTTGTCATATTTTAGACGTACATGGCCTGAACATTGCGGAACCCTTGGCTTTGGAAATTCAGCTGTCGATCATTCCAGGTGTATTGACGGTTGGTATTTTTGCACAAAACGCAGCCGACATCGCCTTGATTGCCACCGAAAATGGTGTAAAAGTCACCGAATATTAAGAAAAGACGCCGTTAAGGCCGCGCAGATACGGGCAACATGAAAAGATAAAAACAGATGCACCCCGTACTTCTCGCATCCTTCCCCCTCAATCCAATCAAAACGGCTTTCACAAGCCGTTTTTTATCGCCCTTTTTAAGCTTTAATGTTTTTTAAGCCCCCAATGCCTTTGAAATGAGCAATCAAGAGTGGTAATCAGACATGAAAACGCCATAAAATAGTGACAGCATAAAAACAAAAAACAAATCAATTACATTGCACCGCACCATGACAAAACCCCAAAAAAGCTCATAAATACACGGCTTTATCATTTGTTTTATCCATTTAAACAGGTTAGAATGATGCAGATTCAAAATTTTACGATCACTTAATCAGTGACACAATAAACAACCAACACACGAGAAAAGAAGGATTTCCATATGGCTTATGCGTCTTTAGAAGATTTTTTAGCTTACGTTGCCCGTCGCGACCCCAATCAACCTGAATTTTTGCAAGCGGTTAAAGAAGTCATGACCAGCTTGTGGCCGTTTATTGAAAAAAATCCAAAATACGCAAGCTATGCGGTACTAGAACGCTTGGTTGAGCCCGAACGTGTGATTCAATTCCGTGTGAGCTGGGTCGACGATGCAGGCAACACGCAAGTGAACCGCGCTTTCCGCATCCAACACAACAACGCCATCGGCCCTTACAAAGGTGGCATGCGCTTTCACCCTTCAGTCAACTTGTCGATTTTGAAGTTTTTGGCATTTGAACAAACCTTCAAAAACTCACTCACCACCCTGCCCATGGGCGGCGGCAAAGGTGGCTCTGATTTTGATCCTAAAGGCAAGTCAGACGGTGAAGTCATGCGTTTTTGCCAAGCATTGATGGGTGAATTGTACCGTCACATTGGGCCAAACACGGATGTACCAGCGGGCGACATCGGCGTGGGTGCACGTGAGGTCGGCTTCATGACCGGTTACATGAAAAAATACTCCAATGACACGGGCTGCGTGTTTACGGGCAAAGGCATCACTTTCGGCGGCTCATTGGTGCGCCCAGAAGCAACGGGCTACGGCACAGTGTATTTCGCTCAAGAAATGTTGGCGCACAAAGGCGACTCTTTGACAGGTAAAACCGTGTTGATTTCAGGCTCTGGCAACGTGGCGCAATATGCGTGTGAAAAAGCCACCCAATTGGGCGCAAAAGTCATCACATTATCAGACTCTGAAGGCACGATCCACATTCCAGAAGGCATTGATGCCGCAAAATTGGCCGCCATCATGGAATTGAAAAACGTACAACGCGGTCGCTTGTCGGCTTTTGCAGCCGACAATGGCCATGCTTTTGAAGCTGGTCAACGCCCATGGCACATCAAAGCTGACTTGGCTCTGCCCTGCGCGACACAAAATGAGTTGGATGAAAACGATGCGAAAGCCTTGCTCGCCAATGGCATCATCTGTGTGTCTGAAGGTGCCAACATGCCGTCGACATTGGAAGCGGTTGAAGCGTTCTTGCACGCGGGCATCATGTTCGCACCAGGTAAAGCCTCCAATGCAGGTGGTGTCGCAACCTCGGGTCTGGAGATGAGCCAAAACGCGATCCGTTTGTCTTGGACACGCGAAGAAGTTGATGCCAAATTGCACGCGATCATGAAGGACATCCATCAAAACTGCGTGAAATATGGCACGCAAGCCGATGGTTCGGTCAATTATGTGGATGGTGCAAACATTGCTGGTTTCGTGAAAGTTGCTGAGGCGATGATTGCACAAGGCGTGTACTAAAAGAAAGCCCATGTGATTTGAAAAACATTTTCAATCACATGCTTTCAACCTATAACCACCATAAAAAAATCGCTTGATTTAAATCAAGCGATTTTTTTATGGAACAATCACATTCAACTTCGTTTTGCCTTTTTAAGCTTTTGCCTTTTCAAGCAATGGTGCAAACAAAAGAAGGCTCAAACAAGCGCCCACTTTATATTTACGATTTTTTCAGTAATGGATGATATTTACCGCGAATCACCAGCAAACTGCTCAAAGCTGCTTTTGAACGAGCCAAATCATTTTTCACAATCGCGGCATTGAGCTCTGCGAGGCCAATTTTCATTTCCATCATGCCTTGACGGTACAAGGCCTGCTCTTCCAATGTGCCGTTATAGGTGCTGTTGTTCGCATTCATGAGGTTGTATTGAAACAGCGCTGCCTGCGTATTGAACTGCGCCATTGTGGTGCTTTCCATCGCCGCTTTAAATGCCAAGCCCATGTTTTGCATGGAAGTTTTGATGCTGACAGCAGGGGTGTTGGTGTAAGTGGGTGTCGTGCAAGCCGTCAGACCCAAAGCAATCATGCTCAGTCCCACAGTGATCGACTTTTTAAATGTTTGAATGCGTGTTGAAATCATGGGTGTCTCCTTATGGTGTGGTGAATCACGCACAATATACAACAGTTTCGTTGCGCGCACGATTTTACTTTACAAGTTTACACAAGACCGCAAACAACACAGCCCCCACATCCGAGCGGGTCTTTGACGCACTTTTATGCCCCCGTTCGACAACAATCCATTCACTTTTTTGATGTTCACTCACCCAAAGCCGTGTGGTATTTTTTCTTACTGTCATTGACCTTGGCGAGAATGGATTTGGCTTTTGGCAAATCATTGGCGGCAACGGCTTGGTTGAGTTCAGTCATTTCTTGGTTCAACTCAAGCATCCCCGCTCGGTAAATGATCTCATTGGGTTTGCTGCCATCATAATCCTGCTGACTGGCTTCGTGTGCGGCCGTTTGCAACAATGTGGCATATTGACTGAACTCTTTCATGTCCGTGCTGCTCATGGCTGCAGCATAGCTTTTCTTCATGGTTTGCATGCTGTCTTTGACATCCGAGCCGCTCAATGATTTAACACCAATGGCGATGGCAATGAGTGCGATCGCAGAGGCCGCCAATATAATTTTCTTCATCGTTTGTATTCCAGTACCCGTATTTATATTACTGCCACGATCTCTGCGCAGTGCCCATGCAAAAGGATGAGCCCATATGTCTGACAAAAAACATGCAATTCATTTGCACTGATGCCGTGAAATTATCGATTTGAACCATAAATTGTAAGACAAATAAGCGACGATCAACACATTAAACATAAAAACCAATAATTTGACCATCGAAAAATGCACGCTCAACTCATACACTTCAATCGGCAAATAAATGGCGCCACTCAAAGCTGCAAACCACTCCGCCCATTTTCGATCATGCCATAAACCATACGCTTCAATCAGCCTTACACTGGCATATATGAAAGCAATGCCTGCGAATTGCCACAGTTTACGGTCATCCAAATGGTCAACCAGTTTTAAAAACACATCAACCAAATGATGGGTTGGGCTGATGTTCAACGCATCAATCAAGTCATGCACAATCGCTTGAACATCGCGGTGCAGCAAGGACAGCAGTCCAAAGCCCGCCAATACAATGACAATACCTTTTGCAGCCTCAAAACAAGCAATCCAGTGCAAAGGATTGCGCCGCTTTTTTGCAATAAAATTCATGAACAATCTAACGGTTTAATTTGCGGACTGATGCGTTTTTCTAAATGGCCGTGCGACCGCAGTGACAAGTCCTTATCTTCAGTCAAAGACCGAGATTGTTTAGGATTCAATCGGCCCTTAATTCCACTGCACCCAACCCGCTACCCAAGAGATCAGAATCAAGCCACCAAAAATGATGCGATACCACGCAAATCCAACAAAGTTATGATTGCTGACAAAACGCAACAACCAGCGCACACAGATGAACGCGCTGATGAATGAAAAGACAAAGCCAATGGCAAACAAAGTCAAATTTTGACCATTCAGCAAATGACGCACATCCATGAGCTCTTTGGCTGAAGCACCAAATAAAATCGGCATCGCCAAAAAGAATGAGAAATGCGTGGCCACTTGGCGACTCACACCAAAAAACATGCCGCCGATGATGGTTGCACCTGAGCGCGATGTGCCGGGAAAAAGCACAGCTGCTGTTTGAGCCACACCAATCTTCAAAGCATCAACGATGGACAAATCATCCAATGAATTGATGCGTGGCCGATGATCCGCTTGACGACGTTCAGCCCATAAAATGACAAAACCACCCACAACCAAAGCCGTGGCCACGGCAATTGGGTTGAATAAATGCGCTTTGATGGTTTTGCCAAAGGCAAGCGCCAAAACAATGGCGGGAATGGTCGCGACGATCACATTAATGGCGAAACGCCATGCCATTGGTTGACCTTTGAACATGCCGCTGAGCACGGTGCCAATGCGTTCACGAAACTCCCACATGACGGCAATGATCGCACCAAATTGAATCGCCACTTCAAATGCATCCCAAAACTCACCTTTCAAACCCAATATCGATTGGGTCAAAATCAAATGCCCCGTGCTGGAAATCGGTAAAAACTCGGTTAAGCCTTCCACAACGCCGAGGATGGCGGCTTTGAATGCCAAAATAAAATCCATGTTTGCCTTCTCTCAAAATAAGAAATCCTGTTGGTTCAGGAGTAAGCTCACATTATGCCAAAAAAGCCATCAAAAAACCCGCATCCCTTGTAACGGTATGTAAGGCCGAATGGTCTGGTCAAATGTCAAAATGGTTGTTATGGGCACTCAGTCCGCAGCCAAGTCAACATCTTTGGTTTCTTTGACAAACACCATCCCCACCGCAAAAGTAACCAAGGCAATCCCAATCGGATACCACAAGCCCTGATAAATATCACCGCGCGCCGCCACCATGGCAAAAGCAATGGTCGGTAAAAACCCACCAAACCAGCCATTGCCAATGTGGTAAGGCAAAGACATTGAGGTGTAGCGGATGCGCGTTGGGAACATTTCCACCAACATCGCAGCAATGGGCCCGTACACCATCGTCACCAACAACACCAGCACAAACAAAATCACCACCAACATGAACTGATTGATCTCATACGGATTGGCGCGCGCGGGATAACCTGCGGCTTGCAAGGATTCGCTGACCACACGGTTAAAAGCCAAACTGCGCTCTCGCAAATCCATCACATCCTTACCATCGTATGCCGTGATCACACGGTCACCGATGCGAATGCTGGCAATTGCCCCTCTGGGCATCACTTCATTGGTGTAGTTCACCCCCATTTTGGACAGGTAATTTTTAGCAATGTCACATGAGTTTGTGAATTTTTTTGTGCCGATCGGATTGAATTGAAAAGTGCAATTGTCAGGGTCTGCCATCACCACCACAGGCGACTCCCGCAAAGCCCGTTCAAGCGCAGGATTGGCATAATGCGTCAACATTTTGAACAAAGGCATGTACATCAAAGCCGCCAATAAAAATCCCGCCATGATGATCGGCTTTCTCCCAATTCGATCGGACAATGTCCCAAAGAACACAAAGAAAGGCGTTGCCAAAATCAAACTCAAACCCACCAAAAAATTCGCCGTGACATTATCCACTTTTAAATTTTGCGTCAAAAAAAACAAAGCATAAAACTGTCCTGTATACCACACCACAGCCTGCCCAGCCGTCAGTCCAAACAAAGCGATAAGCACCAACTTAAGATTTTTCCATTCACGAAACGACTCTTTGAAAGGGGCTTTCGATGATTTCCCCGCCTCCTTCATTTGCATAAAAATGGGTGATTCGCTCAACTGCATGCGAATCCAAACTGAAATACCAAGCAAAAAAACCGACATCATAAAAGGCAAGCGCCAACCCCACACCACAAAAGCAGCTTCACCCACCCAATGACGCACCGCAAAAATCACCAGCAATGACAGCAACAGCCCCAACGACGCCGTGGTTTGAATCCATGCGGTATACAAACCACGCCGTCCTTGTGGTGCATACTCCGCCACATAAGTCGCCGCCCCACCATACTCACCCCCCATGGCCAAACCTTGCAACAAACGCAAAGCCACCAAAATCATCGGCGCAGCAATGCCTATCGACGCATACGTCGGTAATAAACCAACAATAAATGTTGATAAACCCATGATCATGATGGTGATGAGAAAAGTGTGTTTGCGCCCGACAACATCGCCCATGCGACCAAAGAAGACAGCACCAAACGGCCGCACAGCAAAACCCACAGCAAAAGCCATGAGTGCAATGATGAAAGCAGCGGTGTCGCTCACACCTGAGAAAAACTGCTTGGAAATAATTTCCGCCAACGAACCGTACAGGTAAAAGTTATACCACTCAAACACGGTGCCCAACGAAGAAGCAAATACCACTTTAATTTCTTCACCCGACATCCGTCGAGTGCGTGGGTTTGCCGCCATGTGTGTCTCCTGATGCATCATTAAAAAATACGGAAAAGTACAGCCCACTTTTCACATGCTTAACTTAAATTAGAAATTTTGCCAAGGCGACCCTGACAAAAATTAAAACACAAAACAAAAAAGAAGAAAAAGAAGAGTCCCATACAAAGACCTCACCCCATCTCCCCCCACTTCAACCCATTCACCTGAAAAGCCCAACCCTTTCGCATGAACGTCCTACGCACGCGCCTCCTCATTGAGAGGCATTCCTCATCATTGAGAAGCATTGAATGCCAACCGTTATCAAAACAGCTCAGGCTTGGAAAGTTTCGTAAAAAAATCACTCAACTTCATGAATACGCAGAAGCTTCACGTGAAATTGACAACCATGCGACCCACCCATCGGCAGCTCGGTATTGTAATTGATTCCAATGTCCGCACCATGCATGACTGCAATTTGACGAACAATCGCCAAACCCAAACCACTGCCATTGCCCTGCTCGCCCAACACGCTATAAAAAGGTTCAAACACCTGCTCTCGCTCATCGGGCGCGATCCCAGGACCATCATCCAACACATAAAAATGCGCATAATCCGCATCAGCAGTCACCCGAACAGTCACCGACGTGCCCGTATAAAAAATCGCATTGTCGATGAGGTTCTTCATCAGCTCACCCAACATCACCGCATGGGCTTTGACCATGATTTTGGCATCAGGCACATCCAGCTCAATGTGCAAACCATTTTGTAACGCCCGATCTGCAGCAAAAATCGTCTGATCCCGCGCAATCGCAACCACATCCACCTCAGCCAACTCCAAACGCTCTTCAGCCAAATGCTCTGTGCGCGACAACGCAATCAACTGATTCACCAAGCGCGCCGTGCGCTCAGAAGCGGCGGCGATGTGCTCAAGGCTGCTGCGTTGCTCCTCCGGGCTGTTGGTGCGTAATGCCAACTCCGCCTGTGTCCTCAAACCCGCCAAAGGCGTTTTAATTTGATGGGCAGTATCGGTCAAAAAGCGTTTTTGTAAATCAATGTGACGACGCAATCGATGCAACACCCCATTGAAACTGCGCACCAACGGCTGCAGCTCTTCGGGCGCATCTGCAGAGGGCACATCACTCAAATCATGCGTGTCTCGCTGCAAAATACTGTCCTGCAATCGATTCAACGGCATGATCCCACGCGTCAAACCAAACCAAATCAACAACACCGCAATCGGCAAAAAGATCAGCTGCGGCAAGGTCACACCTTGTAAAATCTCGCGCGCCAAAGCCTCTCGCTTATTTAAAGTTTCCGCCACCTGAATCAGCACCACACTGTTGGGCTGAAAACGAGAATTCAGCACCGCCTGATTACCCAAATCCACCCACATATACGCAATTCGCACCGACTCATGGTACATCGATCCGTTGTACACCTGTGGCTGGTTCACCACAATGCCATCGATCGATGGTGGCTGCGGCATGTTCACATTGCCCGCAATCACCTCGCCGCCAGCCGTCATGATTTGATAATAGACTTGATCCTGAATGTCGCTCGTGGGCACACTTAAGCCCCAAGTGGACAACGCACGTTCCGTGAATGAACTGTGCATCTGTTGCGCCAAATTGCTCACGCTCAATTTCAAACTTTGATCGAAAGGAGAATCTGCAATGCTGCGACCAATTGGATAACTGATGAGCAAAGACATCGGCCATAAAATCATCAATGGAATGAACATCCACAACATGATTTGACCAAACAAAGACTTTTGAGCCGCCGCTTTCAAACGCATATATACACCCTATTCACTCGGCAATTGAAGGTAGAAAAATGAGTGCCCCATCGACGGCCTCATGGAATGGCCTCGGGCGCATCAAAGCAACCAAGCTTGTCACGAAACAAGCGCAATCATTTCCATCACACCGAATTGACAAATTTATTATGACGCTTTAATTTAATATTGTTATGTTTTAATGATGTCGTGGATCACGTCTTGGGCTTCTCAAGGCAATAGCCCAAACCGCGAATGGTTGAAATGACAATGCCCAAAGGCTCTAATTTTTTACGTAAACGGTGCACATACACCTCAATCGCATTGTGGCTCACCTCCTCACCCCACTCACACAAATGATCGAGAATCTGCTCCTTGCTGACCAAACGCCCCGCCCGTGAAAACAACACCTCCAGCACACCAATCTCGCGAGCAGATAAATCAAGCAACTGATCATTCACATGCGCACTGCGTGACACTTGATCAAACGACAACGGCCCCAAAGTCAAACGACTTTGGTCAAACCCCGCCTGACGGCGTGTCAATGCACGCACCCGAGCCTGTAGCTCTGACAGAGAAAAAGGCTTTGCCATGTAATCATCGGCACCAAAATCCAGACCTTGCACCCGTTGTTCCACCGAATCCGCAGCAGTCAAAATCAAAATCGGGGTGTGATTGTTGCGCGCACGCGCACGACGCAATACCTCTAAACCTGACAACTTCGGCAAACCCAAATCCAAAATCAGTAAATCGCACTCTTGAGTCGACATCGCTGCATCCGCTTGGTGCCCATCGAATACCACATCCACCGCATAGCCCACCTCACGCAACGCACGTGACAAACCATTTGCCAAAACACTGTCATCTTCAGCCAGCAAAATCCGCATGATGTATCTCCTTGATATATTTAAATTTTATGCCATAACAATAACGTCAATAAGCAAATAAAGCAAGAAAATAACGCAAAGTCTTATAGAAGACCTGTAAAGCGGTACCATTATGTCGCACACAAAGAACGCCCCAATGCAGTGCAAGCACAATGGCAACCACCTGACAGCCCAGTCATGTCCGCTAAAAAATGTAAATAAAGTTAAAACAACACAACAGCCCTTAAAAGCCCATACCCACCCATTTTTAGATTTATTGGATTTGCCATTAAAAAACGCGCCCATGGCGCGTTTTTTAATGGCAAATGAGCACTCAACCCATTTTCTTTTTGCTGCTGACCGTGGTCTTCTTTGCACGTTTAACAATGCCACCCGACGTCACACGTTCATTGCCTTTGATGGTCATTTGTTTGGCGCGTGGGCGATGCGCTGGATTGGCGGGGGCTTTCATCACAGTGACGCGACGTGGCGCTTGACCTTTGAAACCATCTTGGTCTTGTTGCATCGACTGTGCAAAAGTTTTTTTCTTCGGTGCCGCAGATTCTGGACGATAGATGACCAACAATTTGCCAATCATTTGCACTGGCGATGCGCCCAACTGTTCACACAATTGGTTCATATAATCAGCGCGCACTTCTTTTTCATCGGCAAACACACGGATCTTAATCAACTGGTGTGCTGACAATGCGTGCTCGGCTTCTTTCATCACGCCTTCGGTCAAACCCGCGTCGCCAATCATGACAACAGGTGCCAAATCATGTGCTTGAGCGCGTAAAGCTGAGCGTTGAGCGGAAGATAGGGGTAAAATAGGCATGGTTATTTCGTCTTTTTGTACTTAAATTGAGATGAATGATTCTGATAAATTTACATTAACGCCTAGTTTTTTAGGCAATTGTGGCATTATCCCTTAAAGTCATTGTTTTTGCTGGTGTTTTAGGGAATCGCCACTGACGGTATTCATGAAAAAAAATAAATTCAATCAAGCTTGGATGCATCAGCATATCAACGACCCTTACGTCAAACTGGCGCAACGCGAAGGTTATCGCGCACGCGCCGCATATAAACTCAAAGAAATTGACGAAGAGGACAAACTCATTCGCCCTGGCATGGTCGTGGTGGATTTGGGCTCGACGCCGGGCAGCTGGTCTCAAGTGGTGCGCGAAAAAATCACCAAAAGCGGCGATCTGAATGGACGCATCATCGCATTGGATTTACTCGAAATGGATCCAATCGCAGGTGTTGAATTCATTCAAGGCGACTTTCGCGAAGACGACGTGCTTGATCGCTTGGCACAAACACTCGGCGCTTCACCCGTAGACCTTGTTTTATCCGATATGGCCCCCAACTTAAGTGGTATCGCCTCGGTGGATGCGGCACGCATCATCCATGTGTGTGAATTGGCTTTGGAATTCGCACAGTCGCATTTGCAAAAAAATGGTGCGTTGTTGGTAAAATGCTTTCACGGTGCGGGTTTTGATGAAATGATGAAACAGTTTCGCTCAACATTTAAAGAAGTGCGCACACGTAAACCCAAGGCGTCACGCGACAAATCATCCGAAATTTTTATTTTGGGTCGTGGTTTGAAATAAAATGGCCTTTGCCCAGTAAAAGGTAAGTGCAAATAAACAGAGCCTTACCGTTTGTTTTACAATAAAACATTAACGTTTATCCCGTTTCTTTTAAGTCAAACACGTTGCACGGCGTGTTTGAATGATATCTAAGGAGTGTCAATTGAAAAATAACAACCTGACCCGCATGATGTTTTGGGTTTTGGGGCTGATGCTGGTCTACAGCATTTACCAAGGCGTTGACACGACCCGTCACACCAAAGTGCCTGAAGTCAGCTACAGTGAATTCATGACCTCAGCGCAAGCGGGCAAAATCAAGCAAGTCGAAATTCGTGGTGCAGATCTGACCGTGTCACCCGTCGAAGGTGCAAACTACACCCTGACCGCACCACGTGACTCCGATATGGTGAAAAACCTGATGGCCGCGAACGTGAAAGTGATCGCCAAAGCTGAAGAGGGTCAAAGCTTCATGTCGCAACTGTTCCTGTCGATTTTGCCTTTACTGCTCATTGGCGGCGTGCTGTTCTTCATGATGCGTCAAATGCAAGGCGGCAAAAATGGCGTGATGTCGGTCGGTAAATCACGCGCACGCTTGCAAGATGACTCTGCAAAAAGTGTGACCTTCATGGATGTTGCCGGTTGTGATGAGGCGAAAGAAGAAGTCAAAGAAGTGGTCGACTTCCTCAAAGATCCACAAAAATTTCAAAAACTGGGTGGTTCAATTCCACACGGTGTGTTGCTTGTTGGCCCTCCGGGTACGGGTAAAACACTGCTCGCAAAAGCGATTGCAGGCGAAGCGCGTGTGCCATTTTTCAGTGTTTCAGGCTCTGATTTCGTGGAAATGTTTGTCGGCGTGGGTGCCTCTCGCGTGCGTGACATGTTTGAACAAGCAAAAAAACAAGCACCATGCATCATCTTTGTCGATGAAATCGATGCCGTTGGTCGCCATCGCGGCTCAGGCACGGGCGGCGGCAACGATGAACGAGAACAAACATTAAACCAATTACTGGTTGAAATGGATGGTTTTGAAGGCAACTCAGGCGTGATTGTGATTGCGGCCACCAATCGAGCCGATGTACTCGATAAAGCTTTGTTGCGCCCAGGTCGTTTTGACCGTCAAGTGTATGTTGGCCTGCCAGACATTCGTGGTCGTGAACAAATTTTACAAGTGCACATGCGCAAAGTGCCTGTGGCCAAAGACGTTGATGCCGCTGTTTTGGCACGTGGCACACCTGGATTTTCGGGTGCCGATTTGGCGAATTTGGTCAATGAATCCGCATTATTCGCCGCACGTCGCAACAAACGTTTGGTGGACATGAAGGATTTTGAAGATGCAAAAGACAAACTCTACATGGGCCCCGAACGTCGCTCTACTGTGATGCGTGAAGAAGAGCGCCGCGCCACAGCCTACCATGAGTCTGGTCATGCGGTGGTGGCAGGCCTGTTGCCCAATGCCGATCCTGTGCATAAAGTCACCATCATGCCGCGCGGCTGGGCTTTGGGCGTGACGTGGCAGTTGCCTGAACACGACAAATACTCCAAATATGCCAACAACATTTTGGATGAAATCACGATTTTGTTTGGTGGTCGCGCCGCTGAAGAGGTCTTTTTGCACGCCCGCAGCACAGGCGCATCAAATGACTTTGAACGGGCGACGGCATTGGCACGCGACATGGTGGCTAAATTTGGCATGACTGATGCACTCGGCCCCATGGTGTACGTTGAAAATGACAGCTCAGGCAATATGAGCTTCAACCGGGTCGTTTCAGAAGCCACGCAACAACGTGTTGACGCAGAGATTCGTCGCATTTTGGATGAGCAGTATGCATTGGCATTGTCGATGCTGCGTGCCCATTCAAGCAAAGTCGAAGCGATGACTGCGGCTTTGATGGAATGGGAAACCATTGATGCGGATCAAGTAAAAGACATCATGTCAGACTTGGCGCCTCGCCCACCAAAGCATTTGACTGAAACACCTGAAGCGGCCGAACCGCCCGCTGACGCACCAACGCCAAACGTTGTGCCGACGCCCGCTTTCGTTGAACCCGTCAAAGAAGTGTCTGCGCCAAACGTTGCACCCGCACGTGAATCAACGCCGCAAGAAAAGCCACCACTGTTTTAACCCGTGCGGCGTGCCCATTTTCAGTTTAAAATGAGGCACACATCGGAAAAAGTACCGCTCTTGATGGGCGGTACTTTTTTATGGGCGGCGCATTTTGCTGCTGCCACACCAGCCTTTCTTGAGCTGAGGTAGCGGACTCTAAGTTAAGCGTACTGTTTACATCCTCGTCCCTGTTGACCCATGCCATTCAAAACCCAAATGACCCATTGAAGCATCACCATGAAAAAAAGTCTTTTCGCCCTCATGCTGGGCGGCTTCGGCATTGGCACCACTGAGTTTGTCATGATGGGGATTCTGCCTGACATCGCCCACAGCTTAGGCATCTCCATCCCGCAAGCGGGCCATTTGATTTCTGCATACGCTTTGGGTGTGGTTGTTGGGGCACCTTTGCTGGTGATGACAGCCCATCGTTTCACACCAAAAACCATTTTAATGGCTTTGATGCCGATGTTTACACTGTTCAATGGCTTGTGCATTGTCGCACCCGACTACCACAGTTTGTTTGTGTTCCGTTTTTTGTCTGGATTGCCGCACGGGGCATTCTTTGGTGTTGGCGCTGTGGTGGCCCAACGTTTAGCCGAGAAAGGCAAAGAAGCACAAGCCATGAGCATGATGTACCTTGGTTTGACTTTGGCCAATTTGTTGGGTGTGCCTTTGGGTACATTCTTAGGGCACAACGTGTCATGGCGCTATGCGTTTATTTTGGTCGCGGCAACAGGTGCATTGACGTGGTTGAGTTTGCGCTTGTGGATGCCATTTTTACCCAAAGACAATCCACACAACCTGCGCACGCAACTTGGTTTTTTCTTTCGCAAAGAAGCATGGCTCATCATGTGGGCAACCGCCATTGGCACCGGTGGCTTTTTTTGCTGGTACAGCTACATTGCCCCCCTGTTAACAGAAGAGTCGGGATTTTCGCCCGCACATGTACCTTACATCATGGCTTTGGCGGGTGCAGGCATGTGCATCGGGAACCTCATTGGCGGCAAGCTGGAGGATCGTTATTCCCATGTCAAGTTATGCGCCCTATTCCTTGCAGGCATGATGATTTCGTTGCTGGCCGTGTACTTTTTGGCAGAATACCGCGCCGCCATGCTGATGTCCACATTGATCACGGGGGCACTGGTGATGATGCTGTCAGCGCCGATTCAAATGCTCATGATTCAAACAGCGAAAGGCGCTGAAACGCTGGCTTCCGCAGCTTTGCAAGCGTGCTTCAACATTGGCAATGCACTCGGTGCATTTCTGGGCGGGCTGCCTTTGGTGATGGGTTACAGCTATGCCTCACCCCAACTGGTGGGCATGCTCATGGCTGGATTGGGTCTCATGGCCATCGTCATGTTGTTGCGCATGAAGAACCACCAGCCGCCCAGCCAAAAATAAAATACCGCAATGCAACAAAACAACAATTTCCTTATAAATCAAGCCAAAAACAATGCAATAACTGCATCAAAGGTGACTTTAAAGTATAATCATATTGCAACGCAGCAATATGATCAAAAATAAAGGAATTCACCATGAATACATTTACTTTGAATCACGCAACATTGACTGTCAAACACATATTGACAGCGTTGAGACAAAACTGGAACCTGTTTTGGATGAGCAACGATGAAATCATCGACCGCCAACAACAGGATTATTTAAATGCTGCGGTTGACCTGTATGACTTGGAACACCGCATGCGAAACGTGAACAAACTGTTTTCACACAACCCACGATGGATGGCTGGTCAATGATTGCTTCACCCAGCCACCATGACATTTAATTTCAACCACTGAGTTGATCACATTGCGCGCCGCAACCCCATCCTTTGTTGATGGGGTTTTTCATTTGCCAACGGCCTGCACCTCATGTGCTTGGGACGCGATGCACATCGTGGGTCACAAACCCCATGTTTTCGTCAGGCAACACAAAAAACTCGGGTCGAGCAAATGTTTTCTTGATGTCGGCCAAGCCACTGCGCCAATGTTCATGCATGGTCGCATGGCTGAATTCAAAATCTTTATAGCTGCCTTCAAACGATTTGTCTTGATAAATTAAGTGAATGATGTTGATGCGCCCATCATTCGCCAGCATGCGCTGCGCTTCTTCACACAACACATCGCGTTCGCCTGCTGGCACTTTTTTCAATAACCCGTCGATCAAACGGCGGGTGTATTGACGGGTGCGCAACACATCCGTGACCAACCGTGTGCGACTCGAATACTGGATGTCTTTGGTGCGCTCGCTGATGTCTAAAAAGCTTTGTGGCAACGCCCCATGTGAGCGCCACAAATCCACTTGAAACACCAGCGTGTCTTTATGTCCCAAGTCATCGGTGATGCGGGATAAAGGTGTATTTGACACCAAACCGCCATCCCAATAGTATTCGCCTTCAATTTCAACGGCTGGAAATCCTGGTGGCAAAGCACCACTGGCCATAAAATGCTCAGGGGTCAAGGTCATTTCACGGTTGTCAAAATAAACAAAATTGCCTGTGCCCACATTCACCGCCCCCACTGAAACACGCATGTCGCCAGTATTGATCAAATCAAAATCAGCATGCTTCAACAAGGTGTCGCGCAACGCCGATGTGGTGTAATAGCTGATTTCGTCTGGTTTATAAGCCGTATTCGCCAACATGGGCAGAGGAAAACGTGAACTGAAAAACCCTTTTTGACCTTCAAACAGGGTGCGAGAGGCTTCAAATGCACTCAACGCCCCACGCGTCATGTCATTGATTGAATTGACCCACACCGCCATGGGTGCCATCAACGAAGCGGTATAGTTTGGTGTGCAAATGGTGTTCCAAAACGCCTTCAATGCCTCGATGCGCCGTTCGGGTGGATTGCCCGCGATGATCGCCGTATTGAGCGCACCAATCGAAATGCCCGCCACCCAATCGGGCTCCACCCCGGCATTCATCAAGCCTTCAATGGCACCGGCCTGATAAGACCCCAATGCCCCACCACCCTGCAACACCAATGCCACCTGTTCATACTGTTGAACCATGTTGTGCTTATTTTTCACTGCCATATGAATATGCCTTTACAAAGTTTTACGAGCCTCCGCCCACAATACCGCATTAGAAAGAATAAAAAATGAATTCAACAACCCTTGTGAAAGGGCAATGCTAAACAACCCCGTCAACATGTACACAGAAAAAATCAGGGCAAAGAACACAGCCACATGGGGGCATTGGGCATACACGCGCCACACCTGCTCCCGCCACAAAAAAAGCAACGCCCAAACAGCCAAGATGCTCCCAAACACACCCACTTCGACCACTGTTTGAAAATATTGATTATGGAAATGATTAAAATGCGATAACGACGCAGGATCATGCGAAAAACGCTCAAGCTGTTGTGGTTTGGTTCCCGCCCCGTAACCCAAAATGGGCTGCGCCTCAATCGCCGACGTGGCGATGTGATAATACTCCAAGCGATTGCCAATGGAAGATTGAATCGCTTCAGCATGTGGGCTGGGGTCATTTAAAAAAGTGGTGGCCTCAACATAAGCCTGTTCATATTTGGGCGCCATCCACACCGCCACCAAAGCCAGCACCACAGCACTCAGCCCAGCAATCGAGATAAACGCACGGAGATTTAAATTTCTCTGCATGTGCATCAAAACGACCAAGCCGGCCAATCCCATCATGATGACCAACTGAATGCGACGAGAAGAACACAGCAGTGCAATCAAAGCGGCAAAAAAAGCCATGCCCAATACACGTTTTGTTTGAACATCAACCTTGAAATTCAACCACGCATACAGCAACCACAAGCCGTATACGCACACAATGTGGGCAAACACACCCGCATTTTGACTGCCCGCTTCAAAAGGCTCGACTGTGGTCATCAAGTCGCCATGCACAATCCGAAGCAACACCCACATACAGCCCCACACAGCCGCAATCAGCGCGCCACACGCCACCCCGCGCGTCAATGATTGCAAAGGTTGGGATGCACGCATGAATACCCAAAGCAACAGAGGCCAACCTAAAAAATGCACATTGTTCAGTACATTTTTAATGGCCCTTGTCGGATTGTCTGCCCACATGATCGACAACAACTTGAGGATAAACACCGAGGACAGCGCCAAAAAAATCAACTTATCGCGGCGAGTCCAAGCCAATTCTTTTTTAAATGCACTTGGGCTTTTTAAAAACACAAATGCACCACACAGCCCCAAAACAGCCAAAGCAGCCTCACCCCCCGCTGGAATCAGCGGAATGCTAAAAAACACAAAGGCAATGATGCGATCGTAACGGTTCATATGTGCCCATGTTTGCATGTTTCTCTCTTTTTTATTGTATTTATTTGTATTTTTTGTGCTCTTTTTGTACCCAACGCATGGCAGCGCTTGACACAGGTCATGCACACATCACATGTTCGGCTGTGTGCTCAACTGTGCATATGCCCCTTGTTGTGCCAGCAGTTCAGTGTGAGTGCCCACCTCAACGATGCGCCCGTGTTCCATCACAACAATGCGATCGGCTTTTTCGACCGTCGATAAACGGTGGGCAATCATGATGCTGGTGCGGTTTCGCATGAGGCGATCCAAGGCCTGCTGCACCAAACGCTCAGACTCATTGTCGAGTGCACTGGTGGCCTCATCCAAAATCAAAATGGGTGCGTCTTTCAATATTGCACGGGCGATCGATACCCGCTGACGCTGACCACCCGACAATTTATTGCCATTGTTGCCAATGTTCATGTGCCAGCCCTCAGGCTGTTGCTCAATAAACTCCCACAAATTGGCAGCACGCAAGGCATTTTCAATCTGCATGTCACTCGCAGTCGGCGCGCCATAAGCGATGTTATTGTACAAAGTGTCATTGAATAAAATCACGTCCTGCGACACCAAAGCAATCTGTTGACGCAAATTATTCAGCTCAAGCGATTCCAAAGGCAAACCATCCAAACAAATGCGCCCAGCCGATGCGTCGATGAAACGTGGCAACATGTTAATCAACGAGGTTTTACCGCTGCCCGAACGCCCCACCAAAGCCAGTTTTTCACCTGCATTGATGTGCAAATTAAAATCATCCAAGGCTTTTTGTTTCTGGTCTTTGTACAATAAATCAATGTGCTCAAATTTCAAATCACCCCGCGCACGTGCAATCTGCTGTGTGCCCGTGTTGCTCTCTGACGGCTCGTCAATCAGGCCAAACACACTGTCCGCAGAGACCAACATCTTCTGCATCGGCACGCTGACATTAGACAAACTTTTGAGCGGACTCATCATTTGCAGCATGGCAATGATGAACGCGATAAAGCCACCCACAGTGGTCGTGCCTTGTTGGCTTTGCCACAAGGCGACAAAAATCACCACCGCCAATGCCAACGACGCAATCAACTCACTGATTGGTGACTTGGCCGATGAGGCGCGTGCCAAGCGTTTGGCATAGTACAAAATTTTCGCATTGACGCCATCAAACTGTGTTTTTGCATGGGTTTGCCCACCAAACAACTTCACCACTTTATGGCCATCGTAGGTTTCTTGCAGCACATGCGCCAAATCTTGGTTCAAATCACGGGCATGGACATTCAGCACCCGCAGTTTTTTACGGTAATACTGGGTCAACAAGGCCAACATCGGGAATGTCAGCAGCACCACCAACGCCAGTTGCCAGTTCAAATACAATAAAATCCCCACCAAGGCAAGCACGGTCAAACTGTCTCGTGTCAACACGATGAACACTTCACTCGCTAAACTCATGGCATTGTTGGCGTCCAGTAAAAACTTGCTGATGACGTGCGCACCCGGATGCTGCTGCTGGTAACGCGAAGGCAGCAACAGCATTTTGCCAAACATCTTTGAACGCAGCTCAGACAGCACCTGCGCCGCCACCCATGACAACTGATAACCGCTGATGAAGCGGCACACGCCGCGCACCACAAACATCAACACCAACAAAGCGGGCACGAGCCAAACCTTATTCGGCGACAGCCAAACCGACTGAGACAAATGGGTGAACGCACCCGCTGCACTGGTGCTGATTTTCGCACTGTTGCTGAAACCCACATCAATCAAAGGCTGCATGAACATCGACAGCAAGGCCTCGCTGCCCGCAACCCCGACCGTCGCCAGCATGGCATACACCAAACGCATTTTGTGCTGTGTGGCGTAACTCAAGAGGCGCGCAAAATTCTTGCTGTCTTCTGCGCTCAAAAACTTCAACAACGATTTAAACATGATATTCACTTTGTAAAATACAGCGTGTGCGGTCAAAGCAGCCCTTCTCTTTCACCGCATCGCCCTTAAACCATTTCAACCGAACTCACCGCAGCCAGTCGACGCAAATTGGAAAGCAAATCGTCACTTGGCACCACCCGCCAATCCATGCCCAGCTTAATGTCTGCACAAGCGCCTTTGATTTGGGCATGAACCGTCACCCCCAACCCTTCTTCATCGACCTGCTGCCGCAATAAGGCTTTAAACCCAGTCACGTCCAACACGTGATCGCGCATGTCGAGGTTGATGATCAATTGACTGGCTTGCGATGCACGTGCCCGAGCCAAATCCATCACGCGATCAGCGACAATGCGCACACCCCCACTGTAATCGTCTTTCGAGACTTTCACTTGCATCATCACGAGGTGGTCTTCTTTAAGTAAAGCCGCATACCGCTCAAACACTTCATTGAACACCGACACTTCCAGTCGATCGGTTTTGTCATCCAGTGTGACGAACATCATTTTGCCGCGTTTGGTGAACATGGTGCGCACCGCGACGATGATGCCTGCAATCAGCACCGTTTCACGTTGCGGTGACACATCTTTTAAACGCAATTTAACCACTTGATGCACTTCAGCGGCGCACTCATCAAACAAATGACCGCTGACATAGAAACCGAGTGCTGCTTTTTCGTTGGACAATTTCTCACGCAAGGTCCACGCGGGCACCTGCGCCAATTGTTCTTGCCATTGCTCATCGAAAGTTTGCGTGTCATCAAACAAACTGTTTTGGTGCTTGTTTTGCTCGGTGTGCAGCGCCGCTTCAATCGCGTGCTCCAAGCTGGCCAAGACGCTGGCGCGGTTGTCATGCAGGCTGTCAAAAGCCCCCGCCTTGATCAACGCTTCCAGCGTGCGTCGATTGATGAACTGTTTTTCCACCCGCAAACAAAAATCAAAGAAACTGGCAAAAGCGCCGTTGGCTTGGCGTTCCGCCACGATGGCCTCAATCGCCGCTTGCCCTGCACCTTTGATCGCGCCCAAGCCATAGCGGATGTGGCGTGCATCGGTCGGCATGAACGCGTAAAACGATTGGTTGATGTCGGGCGGCAGGATGATGAGCTGATTCAGGCCAACGCTGTCTTCGTAAAAAACCTGCATCTTGTCGGTGTCATCCATGTCCGAGGACATGGTGGCGGCCATGAATTCTGCTGGATAATACGCTTTGAACCACGCCGTTTGATAGGCGATCAAAGCATACGCCGCGGAATGTGATTTATTAAAACCATAATCCGCAAATTTTTCCATCAGATTGAACAGCTCGGTGGCCACTTCAACCTTAACCCCATGCACCTCCGCACCTTTGGCAAACACATCACGCTGACGCGCCATCTCCGCCGCATCTTTTTTACCCATCGCACGGCGCAGCAAATCGGCACCACCGAGCGAATAACCGCCCAGCAACTGCGCGACCAACATCACCTGCTCTTGGTACACCATCACACCAAAAGTCGATTGCAATGTGCCCTTCAAATCGGGATGAAAATACCATTCGTCTTTACCGCGACCGATTTTTTTCTGTTCATTTTTACGCTGAATAAAATCATCCACCATGCCCGAACCCAATGGCCCAGGTCGATTCAATGCCATCAACGCGATGATGTCCTCGAAGCTGTCTGGTTTGAGCTTTTTCTCCAAATCCTTTGCGCCACGGGACTCCGACTGGAACACCGCCGTGGTGTTGCCATCGGTGAAAATCTGAAACACCTTGGGGTCGTCCAGCGGTAGATCTTCCAGCACAAAATGTGCCATGTCAGGGTGCAGCATTTTGAGGTACTTCACCGCCAATTTCAAAATGGTTAAGTTGCGTAAGCCCAAAAAGTCAAATTTGACCAAGCCGACCGCTTCCACGTCATTTTTATCGTACTGGCTGACCACCGAGTTGGTGCCTGCCGCGCAATAAATCGGACAAAAATCGGTCAATTTACCCGGTGCAATCAACACCCCCCCAGCGTGCATACCGATGTTGCGGGTCAAGCCTTCGAGCGGCTGCGACAGTGCAATAATCTCCTGCGCTTCTTCCTCTGTCTCAAAGCGTTCTTTAAACGCAGGCTCGTCTTTGAGTGTGCGCTCCAGCGTCCACGGATCCGTGGGGTCATGCGGAATCAGTTTTGACAAACTGTCGCAATAGTTGTACGGCATGTCCAATACACGCCCGACATCGCGCACCACCGCTTTTGCGCCCAGCGTACCAAACGTGGCGATCTGCGACACGGCCTCGTGACCGTATTTGTCCTTGACGTATTGAATCACCGAGTCACGACCATCTTGGCAAAAGTCAATGTCAAAGTCAGGCATCGACACCCGCTCGGGATTCAAAAATCGTTCGAACAGCAAATCATAAGCCAGTGGATCCAAATCGGTGATTTTTAATGCATATGCCACCAGCGAACCCGCACCAGAGCCACGCCCAGGGCCAACAGGCACGTCATTTTCTTTCGCCCATGTGATGAAGTCCGCCACAATCAAGAAATAACCAGGGAAACCCATTTGAATGATGGTGTTGAGTTCAATGTCCAAGCGCTCAACGTATTTTGGCCGCACCTCAGCGCGTTTGTCCTCATCGGGATACAGCTTGATGAGCCGCTCGTTCAAACCCTCATGTGACAAAATGCGGGTGTAATCGTCAATCGTTTCACCATTGGGCGTCGGAAAATCAGGCAGCTGCGGCTTACCCAAATCCAATAAGAGATTGCATTGCTTGGCAATCGCAATGCTGTTCGCGATGGCGCTCGGCAAATCGGCAAATCGCGCCACCATTTCCGCCTGTGTCATTAAGTATTGACACGGTGAAAATGCCGCCTGTCGGCGAGGATTGGACAAAATTTCGCCCTGTGAGATGCACACACGCGCTTCATGCGCACGGTGATCCTCTGGTTTAAGGAACTGCACCGCATGCGTCGCCACCAATGGCGTCTGTGTGACCGTCGCCAATTCAGCCGCCTGCAAAGTGTGCTGGGTGGAGTCGTTGGTGTCGAGACGCTGCACTTCAATGTAATATTGGTGATTAAAAGCCGCGCGCCACTGACTGACGCATTCGATCGCTTGCGGCACATTACCCTTGAGTAAAGCCTGTCCAACATCACCCAAATGCGCGCCCGACAGGGCAATTAAACCCAAATTGAGCTCAGGATGCTGGGTCAACCACTCAGGATGAATTTGCCCGTGCGTCAGGCGATCGGTTTGCAAATACGCTTGACTGAGCAAATCACACAAACGCAAATAACCCGCACGATTTTTCACCAGCAACAACATGCGGTGAGGCTGAACCAAATCATTCACATTGGTCACCCAGATGTCCGCCCCCATGATCGGCTTCACGCCTGCGCCTTGCGCCGCTTTGTAAAATTTAATCAAACCAAAAGTGTTGCCCAAGTCTGTCAAGGCAAGCGCACCTTGCTGATCGGCCGCAGCAAGTTTCACCGCATCTTTGATGCGCGTGATGCCATCTTGGACAGAAAACTCAGAGTGTAAACGGAGGTGGACAAAAGACGGCTGGGGCATGTGTGCTTTTCTTTCGAAAAAGTCAAAGTTCGCTTTTTTCGATTGGTTTAAAATAATGCGTCATTGTACTAAAACCCAGCCCACCCCATGCACAAATCATCCAACCATCCACAGTCCCCTCCACCGCTGCGCCCCAACAGTTGGCTGGCACGTGCATGGTTGGCCGCAGAACGCTTCAAGTCGACCCCCAACCACCCGCTTTATCGAGGCCGATTTGCCCCGTCTCCCTCAGGCTTGCTGCACCAAGGCTCATTGATTGCCGCACTGGCTTCCTACGTCCACGCCCATTGGCATGGGGGCGTGTGGCTTGTGCGCATGGAGGATGTGGATCAATCGCGCTGCACCGCTGCGTACGGCAAAGCACAATTGACGGTGTTGCGCGAACTTGGATTTGAATTTGATGCCAACGTGATGTGGCAAAGCGAACGAAACGAAGCCTATCAAACGGCATTTGACATGTTATGCGCCCATCAACAAGTTTACCCTTGCACCTGCACTCGGCGTGACATAGCCGACTCACGCACCCACATGGATGCACGCAACGCCCAAACACCCGCCTACGCTGGCACATGCCGAAAAGGCATCAACCCCAACGCACCGATTCGCTCATGGCGATTTCGCGTGCACGACGAACCGCTCATGTGGCAAGATGAAAATGGCATCGCACATGTCGACAACCTCGAACACAGTGTCGGTGATTTTGTGCTCAAACGCGCCAAAACCCCTCAAAACGCCCCCAAAAACAAAGCAGAGGACGGTGATTGGGCATACCAGCTCGCAGTGGTCGTCGATGATGCGGCTCAAGGCGTGACCCACATCGTGCGTGGCGAAGATTTACTCGACTCCACTGCTCGGCAAATTGCCTTGCAACGCGCGCTCAACATCCCCACGCCCCACTACAACCACATCCCCTTGTTGCTCAACCCCAGTGGTGACAAGCTAAGCAAGCGCGATCAAGCACCCGCGCTGGACGCCCTCCATGGACTGGAAGCCCTTCAACATGCATGGTGTTTTTTAGGCGGCCAACCTGTCGAAACAGACCGCATCTGCGATTTTTGGCACGCGGTGCTTCAAGGGGCACCGAAATGAAAACCAACGCTGATCAACACATGATGCGCTGAAATGTGCCCGCAACCGATGTTGGCTTGCGGATTAACGTTCTCGCCGCATGTCAATGACGAACAGTCAATGCATGCTCGCGAATGATGCGAATCGTGTCCTCATCCGCGGCCATATACGCCGACTTAATCATCTCCAACAAACCACGCTCCTCATCGTTGCTCGCCTCAGGGAATTCGGTCGCATACGAAAAAGTCAGCTTCAGCGTGTCCCCCACGTCTCCCTCCACCTCAATCAACAATCGGCCTGAAGGTGCGTTATCGGTCCGATCGGTGACAAACTCAATGCGCTGGTGCTTCAGCAGTGTCACCGTGTCATGCACCACATGTTCACCAAAATGCAATGCGCGCCGATACTGCTCATTCGTTTGCGTCAAAATATCCGCTCGATCCAAGCCTACAGTAAACAAGGTCGGCTCAATGACGCGCAACATCAAACCCGCCCACAGCTGCTCAAGGCTCAGTTCAGGATGGTTCACGCGATTAACAGGCAGGGTGTGTGTCAGTTCTAACATATCAAATATCAACTCTTTTTAAATTTATTTCGTATTCTTCGCACCCATTGGTTTTACTCATTGGCTTTTAATTTCTTCACCTGCAAACAACCATTCGGCACGAAGTTAAATGCATTTTATCACTGGATTGAAAAAGTGGGCGCACTGAACACACCATATGAACACACCCCAACCTGTTGTAAATTCACACAAACCACCACAACCATGTTGCAGTGCAATATAAACATTACCCGTTGTGCTATGACACTGAAAAGCCTACAGAACAGACCATGAAAGAACACCATGAACCTCGCCAGCACCCTCAGTCAATTGCCACCCTCCACATGGATAGGTTACGTCGCGGCCATAATGACCACGCTTGCATTTGTGCCACAGGCTTACATGACATGGAAAACACGTTCCGTTGAATCGATTTCACTCGGAATGTACACCATCTTTACACTCGGTGTGGCCATGTGGTTGGTTTATGGCCTGCTGACGCGCGATTGGCCCATCATTGAGCCAACTTAATCACATTAATGCTTGCAGGCTTTATTTTGGGTTTAAAGTTGTATCGCAGCATCAATTTTCGCAAACACCTTAATTACACGGGACTGCTGTAACCCCGACTTCGTCTACTTCAAAACAAAAAAATCGCGCTGCATGCACAGCGCGATTTTTTGTAACTCAATCAAGGCATTAGAATTTATGAGAAATGCCAAGGTCATAAGACCAGTCTTTTTCTGTATCGAGCACAGAGTTAACCGTTGCGATGGCAACACCACATGTACGAAGATAAGGCGTTGATGCTGCTGGGAATGCCCCCAAAGGTGATTTCGCTGAGCATGAGTTGGTGATGTTTGCAACCTTACGTACGTTTGCATAAATCACAGTACGTTTGCTCAATCGATGTTCGTAACCGACACTGTATTGTGAACCAGCGATATCACCCTCACCTGTTACACCTGTACTAAATTCGTAATTATTATGGCGTTTGTAACGACCATACGATGCATACACATGGTCATTTGGCGTGACATCATAACCCAAGCTGACGAACAAAGTTTTACTCTTGCCCGTGCGCAAACGCGCACCAGAAGCAACAGACAAGTCTGTGTTGTCAATTTTTGATTGTGCATAAGCAGCACTTAATGTGGCTGAGCCGTAGCTCAAACCAGTGCCCACCAACCATGCATTTTTGCTTTCAGCAGGTGCGTTTTTGCTGTTTGAAGAAGCGGCATAACTGCTGCCATTGTCCACTTGATAGGCGGCACCAATTTTGTAGCCCCACATGCCTGATTTGGCTTCATAACGCGCATAAGCACCGTATGCCGATTTCGCACCTGATACACCCTCATTATCAACAGGCGATGTCGCTGGAGCAAGAGGCGTGGTACCGTCCGCTGCATACAATGTCGCCAGACGCGTAGGAACAAGAGACTGCGAACCTTTGGTGGTCACAGCCAAACCCGCAGCAAAACCACCTTTTTTGACATCATAGAACATGGCATTGTTCCAACGCGCACCCACCTCAGGCTGCGTGGTGCGCAAGCCCGTACCTGCCAAGCCCGCAGTAAACTCACCGATACCACGACCCTCACCAAAATTACCACCAATCCACATGTTCACAAAAGGCGTGGTTGAACGACCAAAGCGGAAGGCGCCGTAAGGTGTGACCAAACCCACATACGAGTGACGGTTAAAGCCAAATTGTTTTTTATCTGTACCGTACACACCAGAACCTGTATCAGGCTCGAGTTCTGCTTCTAATTTAAAAATGGCGGCATAGCCATTGCCCAAATCTTCTTTACCCGTGAAGCCAATGTTACTGGCGTAGCGGTACTCTTGTCCTTTGAGCGTCACACCAGCGCTGCCTTTTTTCGTTACGGCGACATTGATGTTGCCATATAAAGTGACGCTTGATTCAGCGTGTACAGCGCCAAATGCGCTCATAAGCCCAAGGGCGATAAGGGTTTTTTTCATGACATGTCTCCTGATTTCAGGTTGTTAAAATTAAATAAGGTGGTTTTAGTTTAGAATTCACTCGAAAAGCCGTGCGAACACACACCACAATATATGCATGATTGTAATTATACGCATGCAACGAAGTGAACGACCGTTCCATTTAACCATGGGATTGTCGGAAAATAAAGCAATTTGTGTGCGGATTGTGTGGTTTTTATGCAAAACAACCACACTTTCGATGCTGCAACGCAATAACTATACATCTTTTTTGCCCTGTTTCCAACACGTCCACACGCAGGCAAACCGTGCGGTTTTGGCTTAAAGCATGCGCTTTCTTGTTACAATGTCGCCTTAAGATTGAACACGCCAAATGAAGAACACATGAAAAAAGTAAAAAATCCTTTTTTTCGCTTCTTCGTCTGTCGTCTTTACTCAGGGACAGCCCTGAAAAAAACCAAGCAAAATCAAATGGTTGAGAATATACTTTTTTAAGCCCCTCATCCATTTAATCCATTTGTTTGAATAAGACGAACTCCTTCCACACTGTTTTAAGCGTATTTTAGGGTCATTTAAGTGAAAAGCATGAAAAATATTGTCATTTTGATTTCAGGCGGCGGCAGCAACATGCGCGCCCTGGTTCAACATGTGCAAAAAAACAACTGGGAAGCACAAGGCATTGCCCGCGTGGCAGCAGTCATCAGCAACAAGGCCGACGCAGGCGGCTTGGCATTTGCACGCGAACAAGGCATTGAAACCCGAATCATCAACCACCGTGAATTCGAAAATCGCGCAGCATTTGACGCACAATTACAACAAATCATTGATTCATTTAATCCTGATGTGGTTTTTTTAGCAGGCTTTATGCGCATTTTGACCGCTGAATTAACGACGCATTATGCGCGCCGCATGTTCAACATCCACCCTTCGATTTTACCAGGCTTTAAAGGTTTACACACCCACGCGGCCGCACTCGAAGCAGGCATCAAAATTCATGGCGCAACGGTACATGGGGTCACGGCAGAGCTTGATCACGGTCCGATTGTGCTGCAATCGGCAGTCCCCGTACTTGCCAATGACACAGAAGACACATTGGGCGCACGCGTGTTGGCAACGGAACACGTGATTTACCCGCAGGTGCTGGATTGGTGGGTCAACGGCCAACTGGAATGGAGCGATGCAGGCATCACCGTGCATGACGTCACCACCCAAGCCCACATGAGCCCCTTCATTTAACAACTTTAGCATTAAAAAATGGAAAGCCAGCAGGAAAACCAAAACTCACTTTTTCCACATTTTTTACCAGCAACACATCCGCACGCAACCTTCGAGGCGTGCACCACAGAAAGAAGCAGCATGAACGACGACATTAAATCAGCCAAGAAAAAAAGCTACAGCAAAAAGCCCAGCAAAAAAGAACGTTTAGAGCAAGAACTGGCCCAAAAATCAGCGCAAGAACGCGTGGCAGCGGGCGGTGTGCACATCCGTGCCGATGGCGTGGCAGTCAGCGCTGCGGCTGTGGCCGCCCGCCAAGCCGCTTTAAGGGCTGCTGGTGTCGATGTGGATGCTGTCCATGCCGATGTGCCAACAAAAAAACCACGCACAACTCGGGCACAAGCAGGTTTATCACCGATGGTTGTCCGCATCGAGGCGGCCAGTCCGCAAGGTGATCGCTTGGCTCAATGCTTGTGGAATGCACAATGTTTGTTGCTGGATGTCTTGAAATTTGATGTGGCCGCAGATAAATTGGTGTCGCGCTATTTGCGTGAGCACCGTGAACTGGGGCCGCGTGACCGCCATGTCGTGGCCGAAACGGTGTTTTCGGTGTTGCGCCAAAAACGTGTTTTTTCTCATTTGGCTCAAAGCGGTGGCGGCACGCTCGAACGGCGTTTGGTCTTGCTTGGTGCACGCAGTTGCACGACGGAAGCGGGTCTACAAGCCGCAATCGCCGAGGATGAATGGACGTGGATTTCACAAATTTCAACCGTGGACACCCGCACCTTACCTGCCGCAGTGCGCAGCAACTTGACCGATGAATGGTTTGCTCAGCTCACTGAGGCTTATGGTGAAACGGATGCATTGGCACTGGCGGAAGCCCTCAATACCGCAGCGCCATTAGACATTCGCGTCAATACGATCAAATCATCGCGTGAAGCGGTGCAGGTGGCATTGAAAAATGCCGCATTTGACAGTGAAACCTGTGCACTCGCACCGCTCGGTTTGCGTTTAAAAGGGAAACCTGCATTACAAAAAAGCGACATTTTCACCAGCGGTGCGATTGAGGTGCAAGATGAAGGCAGTCAACTGCTGACCCATTTGCTGGGCGCAAAGCGCGGGGAAATGATCGCCGATTTCTGCGCGGGAGCCGGTGGGAAAACATTGGCGATTGGCGCCATGATGCGCAATACAGGTCGTTTATACGCGTTTGACACGGCCGCTCACCGTTTGGCCAAGCTAAAGCCACGCTTGGCACGCAGTGGCTTGTCCAATGTGCAAGCCGTCGCCATCGACACCGAAACAGACACCCGTGTGAAACGCTTGTATGGCAAACTGAATCGCGTGTTCATCGATGCACCATGCAGCGGCTTGGGCACATTGCGTCGCAATCCAGATTTAAAATGGCGTCATGGTGTGGACAGCGTCACCCGTTTGTCAGGCATTCAAACCAATATTTTGAACAGCGCGGCCAAACTGGTTAAAGTCGGCGGCACCGTGGTGTACGCCACGTGCAGCGTATTGCCCATTGAAAATCAGAACGTGGTGAATGCTTTTTTGGCTGCGAATCCAAACTACGCCTTGGTCGATGTCACTGAAGCTTTGGCCGTGCAAAACATCACGTTACCTGAAGGTGCTGCACCTGCGGGCATGCTGCAACTGCTGCCCCACTTACACGGCACAGATGGCTTTTTTGCAGCCTGCATGAAACGGGTGTCTTGATATGTTGTTGCGGCGCGTTGTGCTGTATTTGACCTTGATGGCTGCGGGCTATGCCTTGGGTGCGTACGTGATGGCGTGGGATGCGTTGGCAAAATCACCCAATCAATCCCTACCAACAACGGCGTCAAGCAAAGCCAGTAACGCGGCGCAAATCAAAGTGTTGTTCAGCCCAAATGACGATGTGCAAGGTGAAATTGTGCATGCCCTCAACGCCGCAAAAAAACAAATTCTGGTACAGGCTTATTTGCTCACCGATGACAACATCACCCGCGCATTGATTGCCGCACATCAGCGAAAAGTCGATGTGCGCATTTTACTCGATGCCGTGCGCACGCAACAAGCATCTGGGTCTGATGCCTACGCCTTGTCACGTGCGGGCATCGGCGTGAAGCTTGAGAACCGTTATGAAAACGCACACAACAAAATCATCATCGTCGATGCAAGCCTGCCCACAGCGGTTTTGCTGACGGGCTCGTACAACTTCACATACACCGCTGCCAAAAAAAATGCAGAAAACCTGTTGTTGATTCGCAATGCACCCGATGTACTCACACGCTATGTCAACAACTGGATGGCACATGATAAAGAAGCCATCCCTTATTCCCCAGCCCCCTAAGCCACCTCGTAGCACCAAAAAAAACGCACCAGTAAGCACTGGTGCGAAAGAGGGAGATGAAATGTTTCAGTCTACCGAGGGAGCTTGCACTCGACCTCGACTAAACCGCCACACAACGGAACAAATAATAGCACAAACGCACGTTCGTGCTAAATTATTTTAACTTATCCGTCCCTCTTTCATCCCAGCAGCACGTCAACCACCGACGCCACCATCAAAGAAGCCCTGTTTATCAGGCCAAGAACAAAAACAGCGTCGGGCGCTTATGCAGATCAGGCCATGTCTTGTTCTTGTTGCATTTTTGCCACTCAGCCACGCTCTGCGTCAAAATGTACTGTGTTGGCAAAGTTAAATCTGCGCCCACGCACAATTGGGTTTGAGGATGAAGCGTCTTGCACAGCGCCTCAAGCAACTGCATGTTGCGGTATGGCGTTTCAATAAACATTTGTGTCTGCTGTGAGGCACGTGACTCAACCTCCAATTTTTTCAACTCGGCTTGACGTTGTGCGGCATCGATGGGCAAATACCCATGAAAGGCAAATTTTTGCCCATTCAAACCACTGCCCATCAAAGCCAGCAATATTGATGAAGGCCCGACCAATGGCTGCACTGCGATGCCGGCCGCATGCGCCGCTGCGACCAAGCGTGCCCCAGGATCGGCAACAGCGGGACAACCCGCATCCGACACCAGACCCACGTCATGCCCAGCCAGCAGTGGTGTCAGCAGCTGCTTGATGTCAACGTCTGGGGTATTGACATTGAGTTCGCTCATTGACACCTCTTGCAGCGGTGTGGTAATGCCAACGGCTTTCAAAAAATTGCGTGCAACTTTCGGATTTTCCACCACAAAATGCGTGCAGCGCGCTGCGATGGCCTGCACCTCTGCGGGCAAAACCGCAGCCAAAGTGTCATGTGAGCCCAAAGTATTGGGAATCAGATACAACGTCCCATGTGTGTGAGAAGCCATGATTTACGCCTGTGTCGAGTAAAAAATAATGCCGATTGCACGTAACATATCGGTCAATGCGATCAAAGGCAAACCAATTAAAGCAGTCGGGTCATCCGACTCCACTTTCTCCAACAATGTGATGCCCAAAGCTTCGACTTTCGCACTGCCTGCGCAATCATAAGGTTGTTCGATGTGCAAATAGGCCGACAATTGTTCATCGGGCAAATGGCGCAGGGTCGCTTTGGTGACGACATCACGCGCCTGATGCTGTCCAGTGCGCGCGTCAAGCACACACAGTGCACTGTGAAACAGCACGGTCTGCCCACGCATCATTTGCAATTGCTTTAAGGCATTGGCATGATTACCTGCTTTACCCAACTGAATGCCATTGACAGTCGCCACTTGATCCGCCCCAATGATGATCGCATCGGGGTGCTGTTGTGCAATCGCACGGGCTTTTTCAACGGACAAACGCAGTGCCGTTTCAGGTGGTGTTTCCCCTGCCAACGGCATTTCATCAATGTTTGGACTGACGACGGTGAAAGGCAAATGCAAACGGGACAACAGCTCTTGCCGGTATTTGGACGACGAGCCTAAAATAAGGCGTGGATTGTTGGATGACATGATTTTCATTCTAATGATAAACAAAGGGTGCAAAAAAGTTGCGCATTGTGCACCGACACGAAAGGCGGTATTATCGCAAAGTTTACACAACAGCGCCGCACACAATTTGCGCGCAACACATTAAATGCAAGAGAAAGTAAAAAATGACCACAGAGAACCCAACGCCATTGCTGCGTGACGTGTTTGCCCTCGCCAACAACGCAGCCACATTGTCGGGCGACTTGCCCATTGCTGATTTAGCACGCATGCGCCCCGAGCTCACTCAAACCACAGGCGCACTGCATTACACCATAACAGGCCAGCTGAATGAGAAAAAGCACCCTTTGCTGCACCTTCAAATCACAGGGGAATTGAACATGATTTGCCAACGTTGCCTAGAAGAGGTGACGCAAGCCATTGACATCGACAACACCTTGCATTTGGTCGCCAATGAAGCCGAACTGGACAGCGAGGAAGACGAAATCAATGCCATCCTTGCAGGCGATGAGTCACCTGAAAAAATTGTTGGCAGCACATCTTTTGACCTGCTCAACTTGTTAGAAGATGAGGTCATTCTGAGCCTGCCTCAAGCCGTGACCCACGACGTTTGTGAAAAAACCTTGCCCACCACTGCGGGTGAAAAGCCATCGCCATTTTCCGCCTTGGCGAAACTCAAGTCATAAACGAAATAAATGAAGTGCAGTGCATTGATCAAGACTGTTGATGATCCATGCTAAAAACAGTGAGCGCAGAGAGCCATGGCTGACCTCCGCTTGCTGTGGCTTTTGCCTGATGCAATAACACAACTTCAATAGACCCACGTCAACCCCTTGTCAGACCAAAGGTAAGGATAAGCCGTGAAAAAAATTTTGCGTTTTTGATATTTCATCCATGTCCAATCCGCTGTCGAACACGCTGTTGAACAACGAAAACGAAACAGCAATAAGAACGAAGCAACAACTGCCAGACTGCATTTTCCTTTGCCCCCCAGCAACCCACATGGATGCAGGTGGGTGATTTCTCCCCCTTCACCCTTCACAACAGCTTAATTCCCTCCAACTGCGCCACACACACATCGCGGATAATTCCGATGAAATCCTGCACATACGTCGTCTCAGCCAAATGTTTGGGTGTCATGGCATACAACTGGCTCCACAAACCTTTTTTGCCAATGCGTTTGCCCAGCACATAATCATGGTCAATGTAGTTTTTCACCCCCCAACTTGGCAACGCGGCCACCCCGCGCCGACTGGCCACCAACTGCAAAATCGCCACAGTCAACTCGGCCGTGCGCCGCTCCAACTTAACGCCCGCCGGCGTTAAAATTTCTCGGATAAAATCAATTCGCTCCTCAGGCACGGGATAGGTGATGAGCGTTTCATCAACAAAATCTTCTGCCCCAACCATGCGCTTGTTGCGCAAAGGGTGCTCATTCGCAATCAACGCCAAAATTTCAAACTCAAACAATGGTGCGACATGCAGGTGACGGGCTTCTTCAGGCCGCGCTGGCAATGAGCCAATCACCATTTCGGCTTTATTTTCATCAATCAGCAACAACGGATGTTCATGAAAACCCGCCACCAAATCGACCTCCACTTCAGGCCAGCGGCGACGAAATTCATCCATCACGGGCATCAGCCAATCAAAACAAGTGTGGCATTCCAACACGATGCGCAACTGACCGCGTGTATCGGCTTTCAGACGCGCAATGTCCCGCTCTGCTGTGTTGATTTGATTCAATACATCACGAGACAACATCAACAAGCGCTCACCAGCGGCGGTGAAACGCAGGCCACCACGCCCTCGTTCAAACAAAGCCAAACCATAGTGCGACTCCAATGCCTTGATTTGATGCGATAAAGCCGATTGAGTTAAATAAACGCGTTTGGCTGCATCGGTGATTTTTCCTGATTCAGCAATGGCGACAAGGGAGCGAAAATGGCGAACATCAAGCATGTTGTTTTCTCATTAAAAAATTAAAAGCACAAAAATAGAAACCCTCATAAAAGGGACTGCAAGCTGAATGAAATCAGAGCGAATGGGTCAAAACAAAGTGAACTCACTGGTTTCACAATACAGCGCCAATCCAATCATTAATTTAATTCATGTTTTTTTGAAAATATACCATTTTACTAATAGCAAGACAAGCAACATACTGCACTCCTCAACACTTAAGGAGAACAACATGACCATCAGCAGCCACATCCTCGGCTTTCCACGCATCGGCGCACAGCGCGAATTGAAGTTTGCCCTCGAATCATTTTGGCGCGGAGACAGCGATGTCACCGCCCTGCAAAATGTCGCCAACAGCATCAAAACCAAAAATTGGCAAACCCAAATCGATGCGCAATTGACCCATGTCACCGTCGGTGACTTTGCGTTTTACGACCAAATGCTCAACCAAAGCCTGATGCTCGGTTGCATCCCAAAGCGTTTCGACTTTGATGCCAATCACATCACATTGGCGCAAACCTTCGATTTGGCACGTGGTAACGCAGCTCAACCCGCAATGGAAATGACCAAATGGTTCGACACCAACTACCACTACCTCGTACCCGAGCTGGCGCGAGACATTCAGTTCAAAGTCAATGCAGACAACATCCTGAACGACATCGATGCCGTTCATGCTTTGGGCGGTGAAGCCAAACCAGTCATCATTGGACCATTGACGTATCTGTGGTTGGCAAAAATTCACGGTCAAAACTTCAACAAGCTCGATTTATTGCCAGCACTGACCCAAGCCTATACAGAGATTTTGACAGCATTCAAAGCACGCAATGTGACTTGGGTGCAAATCGACGAACCCATTTTAAGTTTGGATTTACCTGGTTTTTGGCTCAACGCATTTGACACCGTATACGGTGAATTGAATGCAGCAGGCTGCAACGTATTGCTCACCACGTATTTTGAAGATGTGTCTGCACACATCGCGCGCATCAGCAAGTTGCCCGTTCAAGGCGTGCACATTGATGGCGCACGCGCCCCTCAGCAAATCGCCACATGGGTGGATCACTTACCGGCCGACAAAGTCCTGTCGATTGGCATCATCGATGGTCGCAACATTTGGCGTGCCGACGCGAGCGCCTTGATTGGCCAACTGCAAAGCGCCAAAACCAGCTTAGGTGACCGCCTCTGGGTCGGCACATCGTGCTCCTTGTTGCACACACCCGTGTCGCTCGAATTTGAAAGCAAACTCGACCCAGAAATCCGCAACTGGTTGGCTTTCGCCACCGAAAAAGTGGCTGAGATTGGTGTCATCACCCGTGCATTAAACGAAGGCAATGGCGCAGTGGCAAATGAGCTCGCACAATCCGATGCCGCACAATACGCACGTCGCAACTCAAAACGCGTCACCAGTGACTTTGTTCGCAACCGTTTGGCCAGCATCACCACCGCCATGAGCACACGCGTCACACCTTTTGCGCAGCGCATTAAGAAACAACAAGCACACTTAAACCTGCCCCTGTTCCCGACCACCAGCATTGGCTCTTTCCCGCAAACCACGGACATTCGTCAACTGCGTGCAGCCCATAAACGTGGCGAAATCGGTGCACTCGACTACCTCGAAGGCATCCGCGAGCACATCAAACTCGCCGTTAAAGAACAAGAAGAACTGGACATTGACGTGCTCGTTCATGGTGAAGCTGAGCGCAACGACATGGTTGAGTTTTTTGGCGAACACCTGTGGGGTTATGTGTTCACCAGCAATGGTTGGGTACAAAGTTACGGCTCACGTTGCGTCAAACCCCCAGTCATCTACGGCGACATTTATCGTCCAGAGCCCATGACCGTAGACACCACACGTTATGCCCAATCACTCACCCAAAAGCCCATGAAAGGCATGCTCACAGGCCCCATCACCATGCTGCAATGGTCATTCGTTCGTGATGACCAGCCGCGTGAACTGACGGCCCTGCAACTGGCATTGGCGATTCGGGATGAAGTACAAGACCTCGAAACCGCTGGCATCACCGTCATTCAGATCGATGAACCGGCATTGCGTGAAGGCTTGCCCCTCAAACGTCGCGATTGGGCTGTTTACCTTGAATGGGCAGTGCGTGCATTCCGTCTCTCATCTGCGGGTGTGGCCGACACCACACAAATCCACACGCACATGTGTTATTCAGAATTCAATGACATTTTGCCAAACATCGCCGCCATGGACGCCGATGTCATCACCATTGAAACCTCGCGTTCAAATATGAAATTGCTCAAAGGTTTTGGTGATTTCAACTACCCGAACGACATCGGCCCTGGTGTGTACGACATTCACTCGCCACGCATTCCATCGGTTGATGCCATGACCTTTTTGCTCGAACGTGCCTGTGAAGTCATCCCCGCAGAACGCCTTTGGGTCAATCCAGATTGCGGCTTAAAAACGCGAGGCTGGGAGGAAACGCGCGCTGCATTGAGCCACATGGTCTCCGCAGCAAAAATCATGCGTAAAAAAGTAAAAGCTGAACAATTGGTTGACGCTGAGGTATAATTTCGAACCAAGTAAAACTGAGGCTGACCTCCGCCTCAGTTTTGAAGAAAAGTGTCGTAAATTGAGCCAAACAAACCACTCGCTCGCCACCAACTATAAATAAACCTTGGCAAAACGACTAAATTTGTCTAAAATACTCAATTCGCAATCAGGAGAAGCAAAATGGCAGTTCAACAGAACAAGAAATCAGCATCAAAACGCGGTATGCACCGCGCGCACGACTTTTTGACAGGTCCAGCAATCGCAGTTGAGCCAGTAACAGGCGAAACTCACTTGCGTCACCACATCAGCCCAAACGGTTTTTACCGTGGCAAAAAAGTCATGAAAACCAAAAACGACGAATAATCATTCGTCTCAATGTCTCTCTGCATGATGAGCGGCATTACCGTTTTCAAACGACAAACAAGCTGGTTTATACCAGCTTTTTGTCATTGTATTTAAAGTTACCGTAGATTCAGTCATGAGCCCAAGCCCAACGTCAGCACCCACCCACAACACCATCACGCTGGCCGTCGATGTCATGGGCGGAGACACGGGACTCGCCGTCACCCTTCCCGCTTGTGCTGTATTTTTAGGCACTCACACCAATGCTGTCTTGCTGCTCGTGGGTGATGAATCAAAAATCCGTGCCAGTACACATGCTTCCCAATTGATGAATCACCCCCGTATACGCATCGTGCATGCCTCTGAGCTGGTGACCATGGACGACACACTGGAGGTCGCCTTGCGCCGCAAAAAAGACTCCTCCATGCGCGTGACCATCAATCAGGTCAAAGAAGGTGCCGCTCAAGCCGCGGTTTCAGCAGGCAATACGGGCGCACTCATGGGCGTGGCACGGTTTGTCCTCAAAACATTGGATGGCATTGACCGCCCCGCCATCGCCTCCGTGATGCCCAATATGGACAACACGGGCACAACCGTTTTAGACTTGGGCGCCAACGTGGATTGCAGTGCAGAGCATTTACAGCAGTTCGCCCTCATGGGCAGCGCCTTGGTGTCAGCAACCACACACACCATCCACACAGACAACCCTCGCGTTGGCCTACTTAACATTGGCCATGAAGACATCAAAGGCAATGAGGTTGTCAAGCAAGCGTCTATTCTTCTGCAAAACACCCCGATCAATTTTGTCGGCAACATTGAGGCCGACACCATTTTCGAGGGCGGCGTTGAAGTCGTCGTATGCGATGGTTTTGTCGGCAACGTGCTGGTCAAAACAGCAGAAGGCCTGAGCAAGATGATTCGTACGCGCTTAATGGATGAGCTGACCCAATCATGGTGGCGCAGGGCTGGCTCGGCCACAGCCATGCCCGCACTCAACGCTTTTCGTCACAAAATCGACAACCGCCGTTACAATGGCGCCGCTTTATTGGGTTTGCGAGGCGTGGTTTTTAAAAGCCATGGCAGCGCAGACGCATATGCATTTGGCTTTGCTTTACAACGGGCACATGATGCGGTGGCGCATAACATGCTGATGAAAACAGCATCAATGCTTGAAAAACTAACACCGTGAAGCAATTTTACTTTACCCCTCTTAAGCGCATCAATTTTGAATAGTGAATCGGCATAAAACTGACATTAAAGAATCGAATATCACTATCAAAGTCTCAACGTGGTCCCGCCATTTTTCTTACAGCCTCAATATCCAAAACATCCTCAGGTAAAAGTCTTTTTTCTACTCTATTTGAATAGTCAGACTCAGCGGCGGGCCTTTTCACGCCGTCTCCAACAAACACATTACCGCGATAAGATTGCAGCTCTTCTTTTGTATTATTAAGAAACAACAGGGCATCAGAATCACTTCCTTTAATAAAGTGGTTGTTATTTATTATCAATTTATTACGACCTGAAAATGCCATACCTGAGGTTTTCCATTTATAAACAACATTTCCTAATATTTCAACAAACGCATCTTGCACCCTAGGGTTTCGTTGCTGAGTTTCATCAAAAAAATTATTCAATACTTTAACTTTTATAGTTGGCTCCAAGCTTGACTCAAGCCCATTAAAGCTTCCTTTAATCAGAATCGATTTATTAACCTTACTAAATATATTATTTTCAATAACCACATTTTTTGGCGCATCTAAATCTGTTTGTATGACTGAAACACACTCATCCCCACAATTCAAAAATCGGTTATGACCAATTAAAACATTATCAGCGTACTCTATTACGGTAATACTATCCTTTAAACAATCATCTTGCACTCTCTCAGTCCACCAAGCAGGTGGATGGCCAAAATCATTCGAAAACGTTAAATTAACAACAGAGACATTATTTGCTTTCCCTCTAATATAGATTTTTGAGAAATCATTCTTATCTTGTGACAAAACACCAGCTTTCCTTAGACACTCCGCTCCAGAAGATGAAAGTTCAAAATCCTGCCAACTCACTTGACTACTGATAACAACATTAGCTCCTATGCCATCAATATGAACATCAGACCCAACCACTAAAGGTCTTTTTAAAAAAATCACGCCCCCCGAGCTCGTAAAAACAGATGGATTGAAAGTAATGTAAGCACCATTTTTTGCATTTTCAATAAAATAACGCAAAGAGCCCTGAATGGGGATTTCATTTCGTCCATAATCAGCGACATTTGTGACAACAAAAGAAGCTGCCATCAATAATGAAGTATTGAGCAACAACACAAAAAAAATACATATTTTTTTCATTGCATGTCTTTTTAAAAAAACAGATTCAACCGAGAAGTGAAATACGAACAAACTAAGAATTAGACAAATGTGAGTTAAAGTGTTTCACTTTGTATGCCAACTCGCGATTGAAAGTAAAACACAGCACATTACGAACTGGTATCAGCCAGAAACATGCAAGCCACCCTCTCGAAGCCACTTGCACGATATTTGCCAAAATATAATGAAATTAATGCAAAAAGCCATCTCTTTAGAGCTCCCTCATGCTTTTGCTCCAACATCAAAGGGCTAAAGCCGATGGTGCTACAGCGGTGGCGCATATGCAATAACCTCCACTTTTTACTTTTAGTCGTCTGCCGTTGCTTAAACGCTTTGCCGTTTTAGACGCTTTCCGGCTTGCTATTGATTAGGTTGCCAGCCTCGAAAGAACGAATTGAAGAGTTGACCAATGCTATTTATTGCTGTGTCATATGACTTTGTGGTTAAAGTTTAAGATGAGCTACATTAATGTTGCATTGCGCGCGAGAATCAGCCGCAAGATAAGCCTAGAAATACCACATGGCTAACTATAAATAAACGCACATGTCCCTTATTTGCACAGCCTAAACATTAATGTCACTACACAACACTCAAATACGCCTCCAAATACCACCACTTATGCGAGCATTCTCTGAGTGCTCCAGTAAAAAAATTTTCAAATTATCAAAAAAGGCAAGTCGCCAGCGATTACAAAAATCAGCCTCACTCTCATCATCTAAGGGCGATGGCATCACAAATGTAAAAAAGTTAATCAAACCATTTGACCAATAAGGTACAACAAATATTGATTTTGCATGTGATCGATACACCATTTTTGCGGCAAAATCAGAGTAGGTTACATTCAATCCTTCAAAATCCACCGTTGGCGCCGATGGGCTCATCGCACCATCAACAGCAATCGTAACTGCTTGTTTATTTTTTAATGCTTTCAAAACAGACCGAACAACCTGCGCCTCAGTTTTATCACTTGTCGAAATAAGAGATGAGGTATATGGCATGGTTGAGATACTTGGAGTGGATGCCAGCCATTTATTTTCTATACCCAACAGCTCCAGGGTAAGAGGGCCAGCATACAAGCACCCCACATGAGCTGATGCAAAGATCAAACCTCCATCAATGTTATTTTTTACTAAACCATCCAGTTGAGAAATATCTGAAAGAAATGACATGGCTTCATCAGACTGATGAGGGCGACACTCCAGCCAATCCAGTAAAAAATGATCCGCCAAGTGAGCCCACTTCACATCATCTTCCCAGATCACACGATCAACAGGTAAATTTGACGTGTTGCGCTCCAGAAATGCCCATAGCCAATCCAGTCGACTCTGAAGGATTTTCATATTTTGTGCTTTAACTTTTAAGCCGTCTAAGCCTTGTGCGAAGGTTTCTGGGAGGCCTTTTGAGCGAGCTCGGAGAGAATCTTCGAAAAAGACCAAAGCATCCTTCTCTCGCCCAGCTTGAAGCATTGCAGCAGAAGCATAACGCTTCCATTTATCAGAATCTGGCCTTAACTTGACAACAGCCTCCATTTCTTCTGCGGCCGACGTATAATCGCCTAAATACTTATACGCCCGAGACAAAAGAGCTCGGGTCTGCGCCAACTCTGGAGAAACCTCTAAAGCTTTCAATAAATGAGTTTTTGCTAACTCAGCATTCCCAGTCCTTAAACACAATTCGCCCATCAATGTATTGGCTTGTAGCAACTCTGGATTAAGTTTCAAGCTTTCTTTCAACAAGCTCAGCACTCGAGTGAGATCCTGATCCGACTCAAGTTCAATCTGAGCTTGAATCAAAAAAACGCGCGCATTGGCGATCCCCAAAAGTTTTGCTTTCTCACACACCGCATGAGCCTTAGTGAAAAACGCACCCTCAAATAAAACTTGAGCCAGTAAAGCAAAAACATCTTCACTACCATTCTCACCATCCAGCAGATCAGACAATGTTAAACACCCTTGATAATTTTTCACCCGAGACATCGCGAGCAAAGACAGTGATAACAATCGTTTGTTTTTCACCCAAATATGTTCACATGAGCGGGCAACTTCATCTGCTCGATTTGCCTTACCCAACTGCATATTGAGTTGAATGACTTGTGAGGCAACCTGGTCATTTGCTGAGTCAAAGTTCAAGGCTCTCTCTAAAACAGCCAATCCCTCCTCTCGTTTTCCAGCTCTAACAAGTACACTACCCAATGAGCCCAAATCAATAGCTGAGTCAGGATTTGCCAATACAATATAATTTAAAAAAGTTTCAGCCTCGACAAAGTGACGTTCTCGAATAAAAGGGGAAATAACAAACATCCTAAGCCATTTACAAATAGACTTATCAGAATAATCAATAGATTCAAAAACAGCATCGGCATTTTCAAAAGCATTTGTTTTGAACAAGCTAAGTCCGTAACGTAATTTCTCTCCATCCGATAAATTACGAGTCGATAACACTTCCGTCATTGAGTCAATGACATCACCCCACAAACCTTCAGATATTTTTTGATCCAAAGCATTCAAGGCCATCTTTTCACTCATTATTTCCCTCACGCATTAAGACCGCTCTGAAGATCGAAATCCTCGGAGCAACAATGATAACAGCCCATACAAGATCAAGAAAGACATCAGCACATACAAAATTGTTTTAAAAGGCCTAGGTTCTGAAGGAATACTTGAAGCAGCAGGCGGCACAACGAGGGAAAAATACCGTTTTTGCTGTATTGCCAAAGCTTTCGATGACTCCAAAGCAGTTAAAGCAGATGCCCAGCGCTGTTGAGCGAGGTCTTTTTGAGTTGACGCATATTCAAAATCTGATAATGATTGATTCAAAGATTGCTTACCACCTCCAACTAACTTTGTTTTAGCATCTTTTAACTGCTGCCTCAAAGCAACAAGCTGTTCATTTAAGCGCTCTACAATCGGCCCTTCTTTTACATTTGCCTTCAAAAAAATACTTCGTTGTCTATCTGCCTCACGAATTTTGACCTCAAGGTCATTAATCGAAGCGTAAACTGAAGCGATGGTTTGACGAGGATCGAGATCCCTGTGATCAATCTGCATATCAACCAATTTTTTTCTGGCAAACTCCAGCTCTCCTTTTGCCGTCATCAACTCCTTCTCCGCCAAAGAAACCTGTTCATCCCTCATGCGTTGAGACAATTGATTCACCCACTCCTCTGAGAATCCAAGAATTTTAGACGAGAACATTTCCGCATCAGCGGGAGAGCGAGCCTGAACATAAATCTTTAAAACCCCTTCTTGAACATCAACAGCAACTTTAACCCGTTTTTGATAGTAATCAAATTCATCTAAACCAAAAAAAGAATTTGTGGACAATTTAGTAAAAAAGTCCATGTCTTTATTTTTGAAATAAGTCATAAATCCAGACTCTTTTTCCATTTTAGACATCATTTCAGGAGATAAAATATATTCTCGCGCCATAAAGCCATCCTGCAATGCATTACCTCCTAAAGAGGTTCCGATTAACCCTGAAAGAGGAGTCGCCCTACCTTCTTGATTGGTTTGCACGGCAAAAACAGACTGAGATTCATACAATCGAGTTGTAAAAAAAATCAAATACGCAGAGACAATCAACGTTGGCAAGCCGACCCAGTAGAGCAAGTTTTTAATGAGTTTTTGTTTATCAGACCGTCTTTGCTCGATGAGCGACATCCTCAACGAATCCATTTCATCAACCGTCGGCAACGTACGCCTCGCCTCATCTCGAGCAGCTTTATCTTGAGCATCAAGAGTTTCTTGCCGCTCTTTTTTAGCAGTTTCAATACGAAGTTCTCGATCCAGCTCGGCCTGTGAGATTCTCTCCTGCCGGGAAGCCTCTAAAGCATCCAGCCTTGCCACTCGCTCAGCCTCGATTTGCTGTAAGCGCAACAAGCGTTCAGCCTCCGCCTTTTCTAATCGAGCTTTTTTTTCCGCCTCAGCTGCGTTCAAGCGGTTCTCGCGCCACGCCTTAATCCGGGCCTCGTTAGGACTTGTAGGTGGTTTATTGTTCGAACCATCGTTCCCGCTTTTGTCGTTATTGCTATCAACCATATAACTTTCAACCCTTACTCACTTCGTTCAAACAACCTAACTGCGTCATCATGACTATCGCAGTAAACGATCTGCCCATTAATTAATACCGCATGATAATCACACATTTTCTGTGTTAAACGCGGATTTCTAGAAAAAAAGATAAACCCTGATTTTTCAAGGCGCCCCTCCAACGCCACCTCACACTTCATACGGAATTTTTCTTCACCAACAGCGAAAACTTCATCCGCCAGATAAAAATCAGAGCTCACGGCAACACTTAAAGCAAACCCCAGCCTAGCCTTCATACCCGAAGAATAAGTGCTGATCGGCAAAAAATATTCGCTACCGAGCTCGGCAAAGCTTTGGCAAAATACACTTAAACTGTCTGAATCTAACTGGCATAATGCAGCAAGAGTACGAATATTAGAATCAGCACTCAAGGATGGATGGAACATTCCTGTAAAACCAAGAGGCCAAGAAATTGAGCCTCCTTTAAGCAAATGCCCACAATCCAAGCTATCCATACCAGCGAGTAACTTAACTATTGTGGTTTTACCTGTCCCAGCCTTCCCCAAGACCCCCACTCTTGCTTTCTCAGGAATCAAAAAAGAGGTTTTGTGCAATACAATTTGCACCCCCTCTTGAGAGACAAAGCTCTTTGATGCATCAAGGAAACCTATCATGCTAAACCTTTTTAGAGCCGCGAAGCACCAAGGAACTTACAACGTACCCAGCAACGATGAAAAAAAGTGAAAAGATAATGGGATACAGATAATCCGCCATTCTAGATTTATAACCAAGAAACATACCATTTCGAATGATCTCAATGGCTTGAAAAAGAGGGTTATAGCTCAAATACTTCATCATTGAATCTGGAACCTCATTCGCCGTATAAAAGATACCTGAAATCCAAAACATTGGTCTCATTATAACGGGGAGGACCCTAACGACAGTCTCACTCAAATTGGAAAGTTGAGCGAAGAAGTACCCTAATGAAGCGCCACTCAACCAAGCCAAGATATAACCATACAAAACGACAAAAAAAACATTCATTTCAACATATCCAAATGTTAAATAATTTAAAAGCGTAATGACCATATAAACAGCAGCCCCATTCATCAACTCGACCAATGATGCTGCAAACATAATTTCACCAACACCAACATTATCGATATGCAAAATGAAACGATTAATTTTATAAGCTTTCATCATAGATGTAATCGTATAACGAAAAACAATATAAGGCAAAATTCCCGCAACAACAAATGATATGGCATCTGTGCTAATCGGTGTTTGCCTTCCAATTATTACAAACGAAGCAACAATCGCAAAAACCCAAGCCAGCGGCGTTAACAACGCCCAACTGTAGCCCAGCAAATCACCTGAAAAGCGAGACTTCAAATCACGGACAATTAACGCCCCAATAACAGCAAGCATATCCAATTCCCATCATTTTAAAAATACTCTATTAAAACCGAGACACGGCAGTCGCAAATGGAAGCAACACACTCAACGCTTTCTTTATGCCAGCATCATATGAATTTGTCATAAAAATGGAGTCCCCATCCTTAACTTCAAACTTCTTCGAAGCAAACAACGCCTCCGAGCTGCGCATATTCAGCTCATAAACAACATCGACCATTCCATCGTGTGTTGCATAAGCATAAGAACTATCCAATGAACGTATAAAATCAGCACGTTCTCTGCGTAACAAGAAAACCCCTTGAGGGTTTGCAACATCATCAACCAAGCCTTTAGATAAGGCAATCGCTTCAAGTAAAGACACCCTGTTTTTAGGAAACTTAACCAAACCTTGAGCGCCAGCTGACCCCAAAACTGTAAACGACTTACTATTTTCGACGAGCTGAATCTGATCGCCTCCCACCAACGGAATATCAGGAACAACACCTGCCAATAAATCTTGAAGCGTAAAATCAACGGTACGCGAGTCACGGCTAAAGGTAATGCCCGTAAAGTCAGTTAAGCCCGTTGATACCCCCCCAGCAGCCGCAATCAAGGCACGCAACGTTGTTAAACCAGAATTAAGGGTATAAACACCAGGTTTATTAACCACCCCTAAAATATTAACTTTAGACTCCATGCCCTGAGTCAACTTGACCTCTACTTGAGGGTCAATTGTTTTGCGACTCAAACGACTAACAATTATTGCACGCACACCTTCAATGGTATTCCCTTTGGCCAAAACAGAGCCAACGTATGGGACGGTAATATAACCATTATCCGCAATTTGAAAAACGCCAAGATCAGCCACGCCTTTTTGAGCATTCGTAAACAATCCAAGCGAAGCACTTTCCCAAACATAAATATTTATCTTGTCACCGACCCCCAGCTTAACTGAACCAGGGAATGAGCGAGTCAGGAAGTCAGACACATTATTGAATGGCGACTCAACGAGCCTAGAACCAACAACATTTGAGTTAATTGGAAGTACAATCAGCCCAGGATTCGATTGCTGAGCGTCATGCAAGTCACTAAAAGAAGGCCCATTTCTTGAAACACACCCCATCAACATGCCAACCACAAGAAATAACAATAAATATTTTTTTTTATTAAGCACCGTGCCTCCCTTATTTTCAATACTGAAACTCATCAGCAATTCAATGTTTTAATTGGTATTTTTGAGCTATTTTAGGCTTTGCGTGAACTTTCCACTAAAAAACCTTAAAAGCAATAAGCTCAAAGTGAACATTCTTGTGATGGTTTAAAAGCATTCTAGCAATAAAAAACATCATTACTCACAATTATGAGCGCTCTTCAACTTGAAAGTGTACGAACAGTTTTTTCAATCATCTTTGGAATTGAAAAATTATTTTCGGCATATGACATACTCTCCAAAGATAATTCTTTATTTTCTCTGAAGCGTTGAATAAACTCTTCAGTTTTATGCGCGGCCTCAACCAAATCAGGCTCCTCCACAGAGGACAAAATAAAACCTGTTTTCCCATTTTGAAAACACTCAATCGCCCCGCCCGCAGGGGTTGATACGACAGGAACACCTAAGTGCTGAGCTTCTATCAGCACATTTGGTAAACCTTCAAACCTCGACATCAAAATTAAGGCCTCCATCTTTGATATCCAATAACCGACATTTGAACTCTTACCTACAAATAAAATTCGATCACTAACTTTGAGTTTTTTAGCAATATCAACACACTTATCAAAAAGACGCCCATAACCAACAAAAACAAACCGTGCATCTGGGTTAATATTTAAGTACTCTCTCACGTATTGAATCACCAAAATAGGGCGTTTATCCGTATCAAAACGAAACACCCCCCCGACAGTTGATGTAGCGTTTTTGGTTCTTTCAGCAAAATCATCCCAAATTTTACCTTCATCAACCGAATCGATTGTCGGCATTTTGGGCACACCATTATAAACAACCTCAAACCGCTCAACTGGAATATCGAGCCAATCCGCATAAGCAACTGCCGCTGCTTTGCTATTACTCACAAACGAAACACCTGGCACTTTAGATAAAGCACGGTACATAGGCTCATACTCAGGTCTCAGCAAATGAGTCCTTAAGCTTGGCGGCAAACCGCGAATATTAAGAACAATTTTAGGAACGCCTGCAATCAAGGCGGCTAAAGCAGCAAAAATAACGGCACCATCTTGCCATATAAAAGCCACATCGGTGGATGATTTTCTGAAATGGGAAACCAGCCGCTGTACACCGTACAATGCCGAACTGGGTAAAGCATTCAATAAATTAATCAACTCTGGGCTGTCTATACCTAATTTACTGACTGGTGTAATCTCCATTTTAATAAGCTCAAATACGCTTACATCTTCATTTTTCAAAACGGGTAAAAAGAAATTACTGTCTTTCTCAACACCATGTGTTTTAACAATGACCTCGATGGGGTGCGAGATGGCAACCCCTCCGATCTCACCACAGGTCTTTCTATATCGTTCAATCTCTGCTGCGGTACGACTCAATTGACGCTCCGCTCCGCCAGGCCCCAAACTGCCTGTGATTAATGCAACCCGGCCCAACTCCCCCTTGGCTCGCTCACGGCATACCCTATTTTGGAAATGCAACAAGGCGTACTTCAGAGACAACACATTGGAATTACCGTCTTTATGCACCCCACCCTCTAAAGCAGATATGGTTTCAACTGAGGATTTAATTTCAAGCAAGAATGTTTTATGTGCTGCCCCCAGCGCCATGGGATCATGTAATTTTTGAAGCTCATCCCATGCCTCAAACAAAAGCCCGCGAGATTTTAAATTTTTTGCATACAAAACTTTAGCCAAATCTTGCTTTGGGTGATCTTGAATTAAGCTTTTAAAAGCTTTATCGGACAACTCAACCTCTTTTAAATTGGCTAAGATTTCTGCTCGCGCCAGCATAAAATCATACGACTTTGAGAGAAAAGCCAGCTTCTCATCCAGAATTGACTTAACTTGATCGACCGCCCGACTTCTAATCAACCATTTTGCCAACTCTTTTAAGATATTTGAATTATCTGGAAAACGACCGTACAAAGCAGACCAAAAACTAACAATCTCAGCAGCTGAGACACCAAGTTTTTCCAAAGAAGCAACATAAACCTGCAACGGCTTGAGCGATACGAAAAAAATATCATTCAGTGTTAGCAGCTTTTCCAAAACAACCTGACAATCCAAAGCAAGGGCATCTTTCTTAAGAAAGAGCTCAAATGTTTTTATGTCATCGGAAATCTGAATATCTTGCGACTTAATTGAGTTTACCACGGTGAATTCCTTTTATTTTTTGCTTTACTTTTTAGTTTACTTGTTAGGCTACAGGGATTGATAAAAAATCAAAAAGACCAAAATGAAGTACCTGTGCAAGCATCAATTTTGTCCACTTAACAACTTTTCACATTTCAATATTTGATTTTTCACCGAGACAACCTCAGGGCTAATAACAAATAATTCTTTCCAGTGCTTCAGGGCGCCCTTGTAATCTTTTCTTCTCATGAGCTCTACAGCCAAAACTTTAATCGCAAATGCATTCGAAGCATCTTTTGAATAGATAGATCGCGCCAACTGAACACGCGTCCCTAAATCATCCTCGCCCACCGCCAACAGATCATCACGAAGCGCTCGAAGAATTTTATCTTGGAGTTTCACTGCAAACGCATTGTCTTGATCCTCGGCCAATACAAATTGCGTTAAATCCCAAGCATCATCGTATTGAGCCTCGTCACACAATTTACGTGCCATTTTGATAGCCCTCATTGGCATCGCATCAATATTGCTTTCCGCCTCCTCGACAATATTAGAATCACTGTCCCCCGCCATATCCAAGAGGTGTCTGTAGCATGTTAAAGCCTCTACAAAAACTTCAGACTTCACCGCAGCACGCGCCCTAAACACCCAAGCTGACACATTGACACCATCTTCGGCCGTTGCCAAAACAAACCATGGCAATGATTGTTGATACATGCCAAGTTCAAAGCAAGCTCGCCCAACCAAGAAATTCACGCCCACAAAATCACTGCCAATACGCCTTAAAAACACCCCCAACTCAATAACAACATCATATTGCTTCTCTTTAAATGCAGCTTTCAAATTATCACGTTTTTCATTGACCAAGACCCTCCAAGCCCGAAGCGCCTTGTTGTTCCTAGGTTGTAAAATCAGAATAGCCTTCAATTTTTTTGCAGAACTCAATGAGTCTAAAGTTTCAACAGAATCAATATCAGCATCCCATGCAATCAAGGTTTCCTCAACAAAAGTCCTGATGCTTCGATCAAGAGGAAAACGAGCCCTGAGTTCAACCAAACCTCGAGCTGCACCCATAAACATTTGTCGTTTTTTTGCGATCCCTATCAACCCAAGAATTAAAGCGGGTGGCACAGAAACAAGGTCTTTCAACAGTTGACTCAATTGATCTTCATCAAAAGACTCAGCCTGAAGTCGATAGAGTTGAGCCACAAAAGCGTCATCATCTGAATTGGCCTTAATCAACTCTTTTGTCCAGAAGATGGCTTTATCCAAGTCCCCTGTAGATTCATTTAATCGAGCCAAAGCAGACATGGCTTCAAATAAATATGAGTCTGCTAAATCAAAAACACGTTTCCAGTAAATCATTGCCTGAGCGAAATCTCCATGGATTTCAGCCACAACAGCACACACGCGAAACACATCCGCACTGTCCCTCTCTTGAGACAACAAAAGAGAGGCAATCTCCAAACTATTATCCCAATCTTCTATTTCAAAGTAAGACAACATTAAAATTTGAAGAGCATCGTCATTCAAATCACACGTTTCCCTAAACGAAGCCAGTCGCCTAACCACCCCCTCATAGTCACCAATCGCAAATAAAGCCTGCGACAGCTGAACATTCAAATCGAGCTGCATTGGCTCACGACGAAGTGCCGAAAAAAGCTCACGTAACGTTTCGAAATCCGAACCATGGCCTAGGCCTACAAGCGGATCATTGAACTTTGTTTTTGTATTTTCCAAATCCAAAGATGCCGATTTCGCAATTAAAGCACCACTTTCTGAAAGCGATGCAATGTAACGGTTGTTCCACTCATCAAATAATGCGCGCTCAAAAGACGGCGTATAATGCGTCAAATCCAGCCCCTCTTTTTCAAAGGCTTTAGACTGCCCCATACGCTCCATAAGCTCGGTGGGATCAAAAACCGCTAAACCCGTTGCCAATCCGACTTTCTTGACCAACTCAATCCACTCCGAACGACTTTTCAGCAAGCCACCATCAGGCGAGCGTCCGTTACAATGGGTAATAAACACAACATTATCAACCCGTTTAGAGATTTCCAGCATATCAGACTTCAACTCTTCCTCTGAGCATAAACGATAAGTCAAATCATGAAGTAAGCGCTGCTTGTCTGAGCTCATTTTTTGAAATACGGCTTCTGATTTCAAAAAAGCTTCTTTTTCATTGCCTTTATCACCACCCATTTTAGATAAAGACCAGAATTTCCTTGCTCGTACAGCATCTGAAAAAAAGTCCGCAAAAAACACAGATACGTAATTACTTTGCACGTATTCAGAACCGACAAACAAAACCTTTGCAGCTGACAGCTCAACAAGATACAAATCGGATTTTTTAGAACGAAGACCAAGCTCTGACTTTACTTTTACGGCTTGCCCACAAAGTATCGGACGTAAAAATTCTGAAGGAGCGAACTCACCTTGAAAATACTTGAACTGCTGAAGTGCCTCAGCGCTTGAATGGGTATAACCATAAACACCGTCCATATTTAACGTAAAATCAAACCGATGAGCGGCTTCTCTCAATGGGTTGGTAATACGGCATGAACCAATCGGGGTAATAGTAACAGGCATGGAACGCTCCTCTTTTTTAATTATTGGAATACAACAACTTCTTTACTAAGCTTATCTGCATACCACGGCATGGCAACTTTTAAACCATCATTTATATTGTGAGTGGGTTGATAACCCAGCATGGATTGTGCTTTGCTAATATCTGCTTGTGAATGCTGAACATCACCTTTTCTAAAATCTCTGTATTGTGGACGATATTTATCTAGATGTGGAAAATTCGGTTCCAAACAAACACGCATCCCTTCAAACAACTGATTCAAACTCGTGCGACCAGACACCGCAACATTAAAAACCTGATGATGCTCTTGAATTGAAGTATTTGTCGCTGCAAGTAAATTAGCCTGAACCGCATTGGCGACAAAGCAAAAATCTCTACTTGTCTCGCCATCCCCATTAATCCAAAGTTCTTCATTGTTAATCATGGCCGATGCCCACTTCGGAATAACAGCAGCATACGCACCATCTGGATCTTGTCTTGGGCCAAAAATATTAAAATACCTTAAACCAATCGACTTAACTCCATACGAGCGCCCAAAAACATCTGCGTACAGCTCATTGACCAGTTTTGTCACCGCATAAGGGGACAAAGGATTGCCAATTACACCCTCAACTTTTGGCAACGAAGGGTGATCCCCATATGTAGAGCTCGATGCAGCATACACAAATTTTTTAACTGACGCATCCCGTGCAGCAATCAACATATTTAAGAAGCCAGAAACATTTGTTTCGTTTGTGTTGGCAGGATCCTCTAATGAGCGAGGGACGCTTCCAAGTGCGGCCTGGTGAAGTACGTAATCCACGCTTTTGCAAGCCAAGTGGCAATCTTCAATATTCCGAATATCGCCTTCTATGAAATCGAATCCAGCCCATTGATCCGCGCTAACAACGCTTTTGACCAAATCCAAATTATGCCTATGGCCTGTCGCAAAATTATCCAAACCAACAACTTTTTGATTCAACTTAAGTAAAGCTTCTAATAAATTGCTGCCAATAAATCCAGCAACACCCGTGACTAGCCAAGTTGAAGGCTTTTGCCCCAACTCAGCGGTCAATTGTGAGAACACTGTGTCCATTGTATAATTCCTTAAAGACGCCAAACAACATGACCGCTGTCGATGATGGCTTTTGAATCATACGAAGATTTAATGTCCACAAACAAACCACCTTGGCTTAATTTGGACAAAACATCGTTCAAAGGCATGCTTAAAAATTGCTTATGGGACACAGCGGCAACAATCGCCTCAACATCACTTGGCAAATCATCCCATGACAAAAGGTTAATACCATATTCATGGCGTGCCTCATCAGCCTCGGCGATTGGATCGTGTACAAAAACCTCACAGCCAAAGTCTTCAAGCTCGGCAATCAAATCTGCAACCTTTGAGTTGCGCAAATCTGGGCAATCTTCTTTAAAACTTAAACCCAAAACAACCACCTTGGCTGACTTGACAACACCACCACTATGAATGATGCCTTTAACTGTTTGTTGGGCAACATAAGCAGCCATACCATCATTGATTCGACGACCCGCCAAAATAACTTGAGGGTGATAGCCCACGGCCTCTGCTTTGTGCGTGAGATAGTAGGGATCAACACCGATGCAATGCCCGCCAACCAAACCTGGTCGAAAAGGTAAAAAATTCCATTTTGTTCCCGCAGCCTTCAAAACCTCTAAGGTGTCAATTCCAATCTTATCAAACACAATAGACAATTCGTTCATCAATGCAATATTCAAATCACGCTGTGTATTTTCAATAACTTTGGCAGCCTCCGCAACTTTGATAGAGCTGGCTTCATACACCCCTGCTGTAATGACCGAACGATAAACATCGGCAACCTTAGACAAAGTCTCTGGCGTATCACCAGACACAATTTTTGTGATTTTTGTAATTGTTCGCTCTTTATCCCCAGGACTAACACGCTCTGGAGAGTACCCCACATTAAATTGCTCTTTCCATTTCAAACCTGAAAAACGCTCAAGAACTGGAATACAAACCTCTTCTGTGGCTCCAGGATAAACGGTTGATTCATATACAACCGTCGCACCTTTCTTCATGTATTTCCCAACAGTTTCGGAAGATCCGATCAAAGGAGAAAAATCAGGCATGTGGGCATCGTCTACAGGTGTTGGTACTGCAACAACAATGATATCTGCCTTTGCCAAAAACGATGGGTCCGTGGTAACAAACAGCTTATCAGCTGCCATCAGATCCTCAGAGCTCACTTCGCCCGTGGGATCGTTAAAATTTTTGTACGCATGAATTTTCCGGTCAGATAAATCATAACCAATTGTTTCAAACTGTTTACCAAACTCAACCGCAAGCGGCAAGCCAACATACCCCAACCCCACGACAGCAATCACATATGACATATCAACCTCTCATTTTTAAAAATTTAACCATTTATTTTTCACTTACCCCGTTAATTAAAGTACGAATAGCAATTTTCGTAGATTGAAAAAGGCCAAGTGAGT
>ERZ724504.38-NODE-38-length-75629-cov-9.040781_pt1 | contig 75629 bp, 62 predicted proteins | sample MGYA00376037_ERZ724504 | MGnify/ENA primary metagenome ERZ724504 (study PRJEB28724, sample SAMN07190888) | wastewater metagenome | isolation source: influent of sewage treatment plant in Hong Hong | place: USA: Christiansburg, Virginia | collected 2016-03-01 ... | reverse complement strand
GAACACCGGCGTGCCGCAGGCCTTGAAGATGTGGTCGCTCTGGTGCGCGGCGGTGGATGATTTGCTGATGTGGTCATCACCCGCAATCGCAATCACGCCGCCATGCTTGGCCGTGCCGGCCATATTCGCGTGCTTGAATACGTCAGAGCAGCGATCTACGCCCGGCCCCTTGCCGTACCAGATGCCGAAAACGCCATCGAACTTCTTGGTTTCGGGGTAGAGATCCAGCTGCTGCGTGCCCCAGACGGCGGTAGCGCCCAGCTCCTCATTCACTCCCGGCTGAAAGACGATTTGATTCGCCTCCATGTGCTTCTTGGCGGCCCACAGCGACTGGTCGTAAGTGCCCAGCGGAGAGCCGCGATAGCCGCTGATGAAACCGGCGGTATTGAGCCCCGCCTGCGCATCGCGCAGCCGCTGCAGCATGGGTAGCCTGACCAGTGCCTGCACGCCACTCATAAAGGCGCGGCCGCGGTCTAGGGAATATTTGTCGTCCAGAGTCACCGACTCAAGTGCACGACGGACTTCATCAGGCAAAGGGGCATTCATGGCTTGTCTCCATGTGGGTTGCCAGCCCTGGAAGCTGGTGCCTACCAGAGCAGCATATTGCTTTAAGCATTACTGCGCCATATGCAGTGAACGCCAGTTGTTTGCCAAAGTTTAAGGAAAACTGCCTGAATAGAGCTTTCTTTTTATTGCCGGGATTAACCTAGTTTTTGAAAGAATCTTGCTGTAAATTTCAATGAATGAACCAACTTGATCGTTTCGATTGGGCCATCTTGAATGAGCTGCAAATGGATGCCCGCCTCACCAATGCCGAACTGGCCCAGCGCGTAGGCCTGTCCGCCGCGCCCTGCTGGCGGCGTGTACGGGCGCTGGAAGAAGCGGGCTATATCACCGGCTATCACGCCACACTGGACCGGCACAAGCTAGGCCTTGGCGTGCTGGCCTTTGTGCGAGTGGATGCGGCGCAGAACACGGCCGACATCACGCAAAGCATGGAGGAGTCCATTCGCCTGCTGCCCGAGGTCACGTCCTGTCATTACATCAGCGGCGCAGGCACCTTCGAGCTGCAGGTGGTGAGCAAGGATCTGGAGAGCTTTTCAGGCTTTGTGCGCAATGTGCTGCTGCGCCTGCCGAATGTGAAGGATGTGCACACCACCTTCTCTCTGGGTGAAGTGAAATCCAGCACGGCTTTGCCGCTGCCAGACACGCTGTTCAACAAGCTGCCGCTCCATAAAGCGGCGGGCAAGAAATAGCGCCAGCCGCTCACGGCAGCGATGCGGGCGAGAATGAATAAAAAAGGAGCGCATACCGCTCGTCTGCATTAGGTTGTCGGCATATTGAATGCTGAAACCCAGATGCGACGAGCGCTATGCGCTCCTGTTATTTGAGGGCCGCGCTTTATCGCAGGTGCGGCGCAGAGCTGACAAGGCTCTTGGGCCAGAAAGCCCAGAGCTTGAGCGGCTGCTTGACGCGGCCAGCCACATCACCGGCCTCAGGGCCCCAGCCCATGAAGTAGTCAGCCCGCACTGCGCCCACAATGGCACTGCCGGTGTCCTGCGCAAACACCAGGCGGTTGAGCGACACCGTAGGGCCCGGTGTGGACAGCCAGACCGGCGTGCCGTAAGGGATGCTGTTGCGGTCCACCGCAATCGATCGGCCGGGCGTCAGCGCCACGCCCTGCGCGCCCTTGGGGCCGAACTGGGCATCAAAATCGTTGAGAGCCTCTTCGCGGAAGAAGACATAGCGCGGATTGCTCCACAGCATCTCGTTCACACGCGAGGGATTGGCCGCAATCCATGCGCTGATACCGGGCCAGGTCGCATCGCGCACCAGGTTCTGGTCCAGCAGCCAGCGGCCCACGCTCTTGTAGGGCTGGTCGTTGGTACCGGCATAGGCCACGCGAACCATACGCTGACGGCCGTCGGTCTCGGTCAGCATCAGGCGGCCTGAGCCCTGAATGTGCAACACCAGCATGTCCACCGGGTCACGCATCCAGGCAATGACTCGGCCAGCCAGCGCGGCCTGCGCTTCAGCATTGGTGTCGATCTGCTGACGTGTAAACCATGGCTTGCGCTTGCCAAAGCCTTGCGGCGTCTGGTACAGCGGCACATTGAAGCCATTGCCCTGCACGCGGCGCGCCTCGAACACGGGCTCGTAGTAGGCGGTCAGCATGCCATCGGGGCTGCCCGTGCCCGCCTCGATACGGAAGGGCTGCAGGGTGTTCATCATCCAGCTGCGCTGCTCGCCCTCTGAAGCAATGCTCAGGCGACGCACATCCCCGCACAGGCCTGCAAACACGGTGCTGGGGCGCTCGCAATTTTTGATCCAGGCATTCCAGGCCTCATTGAGCGAGTCCTGTGGAACACCGGGCAAATCCCCCCACTCCACTGGCACCCAGCGGCTTTTAGTGGGTACATTGGCAGTAAACGGTGGCTTGGAAGTAGTCGCAGCCCCTCCGTGCGGAGCCATCTCTGGCACCGGCATCGGGTCGTTTTGCTGCTTGGTGGTGGTACAAGCCACCAGGGTTCCTACAATCAGCGCCAGTAAAGCATGGCGCAGGAGATGGACATTCATGGGTCTGATTTTGCTTGAAGCACTGCTAGCGTTGGCGATTCTGGCCGCTATTGTGTGGTGGACCATGTTCTCGGGTCGAAAAAAGGGTGAGTTACCCTCTTCAGAAGAGGCGACGGCATCGACGAAAACACATAAAAATTCGGTACAGGACAAACCCAATCCAGATTAGCGCATGGCGCTGTTCCCTCTTGAAAAGTTGCCATGTCATCCACAGACAGTGACAATCTTTTTCATCCAAAACCATGCGCTAGCGGACGTCCTACGTTTTTTGTAGCTTCTTGGCAGTACGCTAGCGTCATTGCCGCATTCCAGCAGCGCTGGTTTTTGCACGACCGTTAAAGGTCACTCACCCAACTAAGGAGTTTTCTATGCGCAAGCAAATGGCTGTGACGGCCGCTCTGGCCTCTGCATTGTTGATCACCGGCTGTGCCAACACGGGTGGCATGTCGGATACCACACGTCGCACCGCCACAGGCGCAGGCGTGGGCGCACTGGGTGGCGCAGCCATCGGTGCCATCGCTGGCGGCCACGCAGGTTCTGGCGCGCTGATTGGTGCGGGCGTTGGCGCTCTGGGCTCTTACATCTGGTCCAAAAATCTGGAAAAGCAAAAAGCTGAAATGGAAGCCGCGACCCAGGGTACTGGTGTGGGTGTGACTCAGACCGCTGACAACCAGCTCAAGCTGGACATCCCAAGCGACATTTCCTTTGACACCGGCCGCTCCGACATCAAGGGCAACTTTGCGCCCATCCTCGATCGCTTTGCCGACGGCCTGCGCAACAACCCCAACGCAGAAGTGCGCATCATCGGTCACACCGACAGCACAGGCTCTGACGCCATCAACGACCCTCTGTCGCTGCAGCGTGCTGAAAGCACACGCAACTACCTGACATCGCGCGGCGTGAACGGTGCCCGCATTCAGGTGCAGGGCATGGGCTCACGCCAGCCCGTCGCATCCAACTCCACCGCCGAAGGTCGCTCGCGCAATCGCCGCGTTGAAATCTTTGTGGGCGAACGCGCTCGCTAAGCCAGGCTTTGGCCCAGCAAAAAGCCCCGAATTTCGGGGCTTTTTCATTTCTAAGGCCTGTATTTCAGGCGTGGCGCAGCAGGTTGGCCAATTCCACCGCTGACTTGACCTGCATCTTGTCAAAAACACGCGCCCGGTGCACTTCTACGGTACGCACGCTGATGTCGAGCTGGTCAGCAATCAGTTTGTTGGGAACGCCTTCCACCACCAGCTTCATCACATCTTTTTCACGGTCAGTCAGCTCACCCAGGCGGCGGCGTACCGCCTCGCGCTCCTGCAAAACGGCAAGATGCTCGGCGGACAGCGCCAGCGCCTGCTCAACACGGTCAACCAGCGCATTGTCCGAGAAGGGCTTTTCACAGAAGTCGAACGCACCGCGCTTGACGGTATCCACCGCCGTGGGCACATCAGCATGACCGGTCAAAAAGATCACGGGTATGGCCTCGATCTGGTTGCGCTCCAGCATGCGATTGAAGAGGGACAGGCCACTCATGCCTGTCATGCGCATGTCGAGCAGCAGGCAGGCGGGGCGGCGCTTCACGGGGTTGGTCTGCAGCACGGCCTGCTCGAATTCTTCGGCATTGCGATAGCACTCGCTGAGCAGTCTGCGCGAACGCAGCAGCCATGCCAATGCCTCTCGGACAGCGGCATCGTCATCCACGACATAAACGGTAGCGTCGGTTACAGGTTCCATGATGCCTAGTTTTCTGTGGGTTCCCAATGAGACGGAAGCGTGAAGACAAATTCCGTGCCCTGTGGAAGGTGCGGGCGGTAATCAAGATGACCGCCATGTTGCTCAACCACCGTGCGGCACAGGCTCAGGCCCAGGCCCATGCCTTCCGAACGGGTGGTGAAGAAGGGGGTGAACAGCAGCTCGGCGACTTCTTGAGAAATACCCGATCCACGGTCCATGACGGAAAATTCTACCCAACGCCCGTTATCCCCCTCAGAACTGCGCCTGACTCGCAGCGTCAGAACACGGTTCTTCAGGCCCGGAATATCCATGGCCTGCATGCCGTTGCGCGCCAGATTGAGCAGCACCTGCTCGACCATGGTGGCATCGCACAGCACTCCCGGCAGCTCGGGTTCCAGCTCCAGCTGAACCGTCACATGGAGCTTGTGCGCCTGCAGATAAACCAGCGGCATAACGGCATCAATCAGCTCAATAGGCTGCACGGCCTCTCTGGATTTATCGCGTCGGCGCACAAAGTCGCGCACGCTCTTGATGACCTTGCCGGCACGGTCGGCCTGAACGCTGATGCGCTCCATGGCCATGCGCAAGTCATTGAGGCGCTCATCCTGCGAGCCTGCAGTCTCATGCGCCAGAATATTGAGCGAGCCCGTGGCATAGCTGGAAATGGCGGCCAGCGGTTGTGTCAACTCATGGCTGAGCATGGATGCCATCTCTCCCACCGTGGCTAGGCGGGCCGTGGCCTGCAGACGCTCATGTGAGGCGCGCGAGACTTCTTCCATCCGGCGCTGCTCGCTGATGTCGATGAAGGCACTCATCCAGCCTGTGTGCTGGCCCTGAGCGGTAATCAACGGTGCCTCAAAAATCAGCACCGGAAAGCGCGATCCGTTCTTGCGCATGAACACGCTCTCATGGCCCTGACGAGGGATAGGCAGCAAGCCTGCAAGCCGCTGATCGCGCCGACTCACATACTCCTGCGCCAGCTCTGGCGGCCAGTAAGGCGCCACATTCAGCCCCAGCAATTCTTTGGCCGTAAACCCCACCATATTGCAAAAGGCGGGGTTCACATAGGTGATGCGGCCCTGCAGATCACGCGCCCGCATGCCTGTGACCAAAGAGTCTTCCATGGCTTTGCGAAACGCCAGCGCATCGCCCAGATCGCGCTCGGCGCGCAGGCGGCGGCGGTTGTCGCGCACCAGTACCACCACCACCGAAATCAACGCAATAGACATGGCCGTGACCAGCGCCGTCATCACATTGGGGAACACGCTGGGCGCGTGATGCCAGCTGTCCATGCGCAGCACCAGCGTGTTGCCGGGCAAGTCCAGTAATTGCTGGGCCGTAAACATGCGCGATCCACGCCATGCCGCGCCCACCATGGCCAGACGGGTGCCATCAGGCTCGGTAAATGACACCTCCTGAGTGCGCGGCAGGGACTTGGCGACCTGCGTCATCAAAATGCCCTGCAGGCTGTACGTACCCAGCACAAAGCCGACCACATGGCCGTTTTCCGTCAGCGGCATGCAGACCTGCATGGTCTCCGTGCCCAGCCCTTCACCCAAGAGCTGAAACTTGCTCGCAGAGTACGAAGGCCCATTAGCGCGCCGCGCCTGCGAGCAGATCAACGACTCGCTGGAGTGCAGTTCCAGCGCATGATTTTCTTCTTCCAGCAGCAAGGTGCGATAAGGTGTTTCGGCATGCTCAATCATGCCCATGCTCTCGCTGCGCCATTCAATGCGCATCAAGTCCCGGCGCTGCTGCAGCAGATCAGCCGCACGCGACCGCCAGGCGGCATGGTTGCTGCTGTGTGCGTTCAGCGCCAGCAAGTCCTGCAGATTGCGGCCCAGCGCTGCGCGAATGTCGCCCACCGCATTGGCGGTATCGCGCTCCAGCTTTTCCTGCACCTGCGATGCTTCATAGCGCCCGGCCAGCCACACCATGGTGACCAGCATGCTGACCACCAGCGCCACCAGCAAAGTCCATAGCGACCAGCGCTTCCAGGCCATGCGCCAGCGCCGCCAGGGCCAATGGGCGGGGTGGTCCTCGGGCAGTTCGTCAAGAGTGGAATTCAGCGATTCAGTCACAGCACGCGATGGGTCAAAGCCGGCAATTGTTGTCTCACTTGCTGCAGGCGGTCGCGGCTCAGTTCACCCAGCACCACGCCCGTGCCGCTGGCGTGCAGCGCCTGCACCTCGCCCCAGGGATCGATCAGCAGGCTATGACCCCAGGTTTTGCGGCCGTTTTCATGCACGCCGCCCTGGCCCGGTGCCAGCACATAGGCTAGGTTTTCAATAGCCCGGGCGCGCAGCAGCACTTCCCAATGTGCCTGGCCCGTGGTGTGGGTAAAAGCGCTGGGCACCAGCAGCAGATCAGCGCCCTGCGCGCTGAGGGCGCGGTACAGCTCAGGAAAGCGAAGGTCATAGCAGACACTCAAGCCCAGACGCCAAGTTTCACCACTTTTGGCCTGTATGTCACAGACCACGGGCTGCTGCCCGGCCTGCACCACGGCGGCCTCGGTGTAATGCTCGCGCCCATTGTCAAACTGGAAGAGATGAATCTTGTCGTAGCGCGCTACGCACTCACCGCTGGGGGCATAGACCAGACTGCTGTTGAGCACATGCTGATCGTCATCCGCCGCCAGCGGCAGCGTGCCTGCCACCACCCATAGCTGCAGCTCTTTGGCGGCCTGTGCCAGGAAGGCCTGAATCGGCCCCTGACCAAAGACTTCGCGGTACGCCAGCTTGTCCGTATCCCTGGCACCCATGCCGCAAAAATACTCGGGCAGCACCACCAGCTCAGCACCGAGAGCTTGGGCGTGCTGCATCAGGCTGCGTGCCTGTGCCAGATTGGCGGCCACATTCAGGCCAGAGACCATTTGCAGGGCGGCAATTTTCATGGTTTTTCCTGTGAGGTTGCGGGGGCGGCTTCCTTGCCTGCATCACTGGCCGCAGGCTCTGTGGCCGGGCCGGACTTGGGCACGCTGCGGCGTGGCATTTCCGTTACTTGCGGGTCTTCCCAGCTGCCGTGAATGCGGAATTCCTTGGTGGTTGCAGCAATCAGCGGCCCGCGCAAAATCATCTGCGCCAAAAAGCTGCCCAGCCCCACCACCGGATTGATGGCCGTGGCCACCAGCGAGGCGGTCAGCGCATTGATCTCGGGCACCACCACCACGTGCAGGTCCTGCGTTTCCTTGTCGAGATCGGCCGAGCCCTCCATTAGCACGGCGGCGTTCACACCCTTCATCTGCATATTATTCGTCTTGGCAATACCGCGCTGAATGGTGACGTCACCTCGCATGAAGTCAAACGAGAAGCCGTTGCGAAACACATCGCGGAAGTCCAGCGTCAGCCGCCTTGGCAGGGACTGCAGACTCAGCACCCCCAGCAGCTTGGCCAGCCCCGGGTCTGCCTTGAGAAACTGGCCCTTCTGCACCTCAAGGTGCAAGGCACCGCTCATGGTTTTGAACACTGGCGTCACAGGCGATCCCGTCCAGCTGATCTCCCCTTGCAGATCACCCTGACCGTTGGCCACCACGCCGGGCATGTCAAAGCGATTGAGCAGTTTGCCCACATCACGCAGGTTGAGCTGAAACTGCAGCCGCGTCTGGCCTGGATGTTTTTTATCGCTGCTGCGCGTGCCCCATGAGCCTTGCGCTGTCAAAGTCGCTTCGGGGGTGTTGATATTGAAACGCGACAGCTGCCACTCGCGCAGCCCCGGCCCGATAGAAAGCCAGTGGTTGCGCGCCACCACATCCAGACTGCCCAGCGAGCGCTTGCCCAGCTGAAAATCATCCACGCTGACCTGCAAGGCAGGCAGCTCACGCACATCACTGACCTGGGTTGCAGCGGCATCCAGCGCTTCGTCAGGCCCATCGGGAATCGTCAGGCGCGAGAGCTTGGCGATGACCAACCCGCCCGGTTCCTGCGTAGATGGCTCGCGGTACTCCACACGGCCCGCCAGCTCGCGCGCCTGAATCTGATTGACCCAGACTTTGTTCGCATGGGTGAGCTGCAGCGATGCATCGTGCAGCGACCGACCATGGAGCCTGACCTCCTGAGCCTTCAGCGTCAGCTGCTGCGGCAAAAACTGGCGCCAAGCCTCTTCACCCATGTTCTCCGCCGCACCTGCTACAGGCTCTTTGTCTTCAGGCAACAGACGGCTCCAGGCATCGAGGTCAAGCACCGGCACCTGCACGTTGGCACGTATGCCCGATGGCGGCAGGCTGACTTCCGCCTTGCCAGACTCCAGCAGCTCCAGGCTGCCGCGCATGATGCGGTTTTGCTCGCCGCTGATATCGCGCTCCATCAGGGCGGCTGCGTGGCTGCCCCACTGCACGCTGATCTGATCTGTCAGCGGCTTGACCACGGGCGGCACGATGCGGTTAACGCGCAAAGGCAAGGCGCTGTCTGCAGGTTTTCCCAGCGGCGCAGGCAGTTGCACGGCCATGCCTTGCAAGTCAGTTTGCACGCTGACTTCAGGCACGCTGTGCAAAACTTTGATCTGCACGCCATAACGCGCCTGTCCCTGCAGGTGCTGCGCCAGTGCCGACAGCTCGCTCATCTCCTTGGCATCGCGCAGGCCCTGCGCCGTGGCGATGCCATCCACACGCACCTGCACCGGCGGCGTTGCCGCATCCGCTGCGGGCTTCATGCCGCCCTCAATGCGTACATCGCCACCCAGCGCCTTGGCCTGCACGCCCTGAAGCTGAAAACCTGTCTCGGAGAACAGCACGCTGCCGCGCGCCTGACTGAGCACGGGCACATCGGGCATGAGCTGCAAGGTATTGCCCGCCAGAGTGACTTCGCCGTGCACCGTGCTGCGCTCCATATGCAGGGTGGGCAGATGCAGCTTGAGGTTGAGCTTGGCATTGCCCGTGGCACGGCTGCTATCTAAAACATGAGCTGTTAACGAAGACAGTGCGGAGCTTTGAACCACATTCAGCATGTCACTCAAAGCACCATGGGCCTTGGCGTTGACCTCGACTTCGGTCTTGTTCCAGTCAGCCACTCCGGCCTGCGCCTCATCCACCACGATGGGGGTGTTGCCAAGAAAGCCTTTGGCCTTACGCACCTGCATGGAGTTGCGATCAAACACCAGCTCGCCTGAGAGTTTGGTCAGTGGTGGCCACGGTTTTTCACCGGGGTTGAGAAGGTAGCTGGGCACAAACTGGTAATTGACGTCATGCACCTGCGCGCTGATGTGAAAGTCGCCCTTGCCAGTCTTTTCAAACGGTATCTGCTCCAGCTCGCCCTTGACGCGGAAATTCACCACGCTGGCCTGGCCCGAAGTAATGGCCTCGCGCACATAGCGCAGCGCATCGCTGCCCAGCTCCTTGGGCAGGTAGCGGTAGATGCGCTCACCCTTGCCGCGGCTCAGCTGCCCCTGCAAATCCAGCAACCCAGGAAAACGCGGCTGCTCTTTGGTGCCTGCGCCTGTCTGCCAGCTGGCCTGCGCTTGCCCCGCCGTATCTTCATTGGCAAAGCGCAGTCTGGGCACCTGCAACTTTATCGTCTGGCCCTTGTCCTTGATCTCCCAGCGCACCGTGCTCTCCAGTTGATCGAAGGGCACATCGGGGTCTTCAAACACCCCGGGGAAACTCATCATGGCCTGCCCGGCACCGGGAGTTTTGGCCAGCGTCGCCTCGCCACTGTCCTGATCCAGCGTGAACTTGCCGCTCAAGCCCCTGAAGCCCGGAATGCCCAGATGATCCGGCCCATCTGGCGACACTTGCGAGTGCAAAGCCAGCTGCGCAAACTGACCCGAGGCCTTGTACTGCGCCAGCTGCTGCAGCGGCCCGCGCCATGAGAGCTTGAGGTCGCTGAGCTGCCCGGCCGGTGCCAGCGCCTTGACCTGGGTCTGCACCGCTTCAGGCAGTGGCAGACGCTGCAGCACCTGCGCGGCAATGGCCAGATCAATACCGTCGGCCTGCACATCGCCATGCTCACCCTGAGCGCCCTGCTCTGCCGCCCCGGCAGGGGTGTAGTTCAGACTGAAGTCACCCTTGGGCCAGTGCAGCCCGTCATCAGCGGTGAACTTCAATCCCTGTACTGAAAATTGATAGCCGTTCTGATCCTTGGCGCGCAGCCGCCCTTGCAAAGCCTGCAGCGCCAGCGGCTCTGGCTTGCCCTTCCACTGCAGCTGCAGCTGCTGCACTGCCACATCCGCCACCCCACCCACAGGCTGGCCACGGCTCAGATCGATCCATGCACGCACAGAACCATTGCCCTGCTGCAGCTTCCAGTCCTGCGGGCCCAGATACTGGCCCAGTTGCGACAAATCGATGTGCGGGAAGTCCAGGTAGGCCTGCCCGCTCCAGCGCTCCAGCCGCCCTTCATGCACTGACAGCAGCGGCTCCTTGAAGCTGCCCATGGCCGTAAAGCGCTGGCCCCAGTCCTCTGGCGGCGTGGCATCAAGGCGCAGCGAATGGCTCCAGCGCTTGTTGCGCATCACCAGGTCCACATCCTGCAACTGCAATGGCGGAGCCCCCAACATCTCATCCACCCACTGCAGCTTGCCGTGGCGAATAGCGATTTCGGGCTGGGAAAAAATCCAGTCAGAGTCCGCGCCCTGCTTGGGGTCTGAGGCCACGGCAATACCGGCCACAAAAATTTGCCCGTCCACCGCGCGGCGCACCGTCAGAGCCGGACCTTCCACATAAATCTGCTCAACACCAAGGGTCATTAACGAGTGGGCAGTCACCGCCACCACCACCTTGGGCAAACGCAAGGCCTCACTTTGGCTGACAGGGTCGTGCAGGGTCACATCTCCCAGCTCAAAAGTGGGCACCAGCCCAGAGCTGTAGGCGCTCAGAGAACCAATGGAAACCGGTACACCCAGCGTACGTGAGGCCAGGGTTTCGAGCTCGGGACGCCACTCTCCGATTCGCGGCACAATCCAGAAATGGAGTACCCCCCACACGGTGGCCAGCAAAAGCCACAGGCTCAGGACCAGTCCTAATGACCACCGTGCCATGCTGGCCAGCCTATGGATTTGGCGAGATGGGAGTGGTTTCGGTTCGATCATCGGTAGCCTAGCAATGGCAGGAATTATGACCGGCGCCTCCGCGCACGTGACGGTAACCATACGTTGCCGAGCTGATTACCTGCCTGCCTGACACCATTTTTTACGGTCCGCATGCAGTCCTCAGAGCAAACCATGGCAGAAAACGCCCTCAATGTTTCTTCCCCGGCCCAGTATTCGCGCTTTGTCCAGCGCCTTCACCGCCGTTACGAAAACTGGTTTGCCGCCTTGCCCCCCGGCGCACCTGTTCGCCCTCTGATGGAGCAGGCACTGGCCACGCTGCAATCGCGGGGTCTGGATCTGTCGGCTGCCTTGCGCGTGCTGCGCCAGCTGGTGATGGATCGCATCATTGCGCTGGACTGCGAGCAAAGTGCTCCTCTTTCTGTAGTAACCCGCGCAGTCACTGAGCTGGCTGAGCTGGCTTTAGACCGTGCATGCACGCAGGTGCGCGCAGAACTCGACACACGCCACGGCGCACCGCAAGGCCCCGCAGGCCAGCCCGTGCAGTTCTGGGTAATTGGCATGGGCAAGCTGGGGGCGCGCGAGCTCAATGTCTCCAGCGACATCGACCTGATCTACGTCTACGAACACGACGGCGAAACCGCCGGTCAACCCGATGGCCGGGGCGTGCTCTCCAACCACGAATACTTTGGCCGCGCCGTCAAAGGTATCTACGGCCTGATCGGCGACACCACCGAGCACGGCTTTGTCTTCCGCGTCGACCTGGCCCTGCGGCCCAATGGCAACTCGGGTGCACCGGCGGTCTCTCTGGCATCGCTGGAGGAATATCTGCAGATTCACGGGCGTGAATGGGAGCGCTTTGCCTGGCTCAAAAGCCGCATCGTCGCGCCGCAGGCCGATGTTCAGACGCCCAATGTTCAAGCCCTGCGCAGCGTGGTTCTGCCCTTTGTGTTCCGCCGCTACCTGGACTACGCGGTGTTTGATTCGCTGCGCATTCTGCATCGCCAGATTCGCGATCATGCCGCCAAGCGCAGCGCCGGTCACCCAGAGCGCGCCAATGACGTCAAGCTGTCACGCGGTGGCATTCGCGAGATCGAGTTCATCGTGCAACTGCTGCAGGTGGTGCGCGGCGGCCAGTTCCCTGAATTGCGTTGCCGCCCCACGCTCGAAGCCCTAGAGCGACTGGACCGCGCCAACCTGATGAGCAGCGAAATCGCTGATGCTCTGGCCCGTGCCTACATCTTTTTGCGCCAGGTAGAGCACCGCATTCAATACCTGGACGATCAGCAGACCCATGTGCTGCCCACGCGTGACGATGATCTGCTGTGGATTGCCCGCACGCTGGGCTTTACCGATGTACGGGGCTTTTTGCACCAGCTCGACGAGCACCGCGAACTAGTGGCCCAGGAGTTCGACACCCTGCTCGGCGGCGATGCCCAGCAATGCAGCAAAGGTAGCTGCGGCAGCGCCAAGACGGCTGCCAGCGGCAACACGCCCAGAGACATTGAAGACCTGATTGAAGCCCTGCCCCCGGTGCTGGCTAGCCAGGTAGCGGACTGGCGCAATAACGCCCGCATCAACGGCCTGCGCGATGAAACCCGCGCCCGCCTGTTCCGGCTGGTAGAGCGCACCGCACAATGGGTTGAAAGTGGTCAGGCCAGCGTAGAAGCGGCCAAGCGTTTCATGCAATGGCTGGAGCCCTTGCTGCGCCGTGAAAGTTATTTGGCTTTATTGCTGGAGCGACCGGCAGTGCACGAAAGATTGCTACACCTTTTGGGTGCAGCACGCTGGCCTGCGCGCTACCTCCAGCAGCACCCCGGCGTGATTGATGAGCTGGCCAGCGACGCCATTCTGAAGGAGCGCTTTGTGGCCGCCGACTTCGAACGCGAGCTCAGCATGCGCCTGGCCGCGCTGCAGTCCACAGGCGAAGATGACGACGAAACCCTGCTCAACCTGCTGCGCCGCGCCCACCATGCGGAAGTCTTTCGCACTCTGGCGCGCGATATCGAAGGCCGCATCACCGTAGAACAGGTCGCTGACGATATGAGCGCTCTGGCAGACAGCGTGCTGCGCATCACCGCCCAGTGGTGCTGGGCACGCCTTAAAAACCGCCACCGCGATACGCCACGTTTTGGCATCGTCGGCTACGGCAAGCTGGGCGGCAAAGAGCTGGGCTACGGCAGCGATCTGGACATCGTCTTTGTGTTTGACGACGACGATGAGCGCGCGCCCGAGGTCTATGCGGCCTATGTACGCAAGCTCATCAACTGGCTGACCGTCAAAACCGGCGAAGGCGACCTGTTCGAGATTGACACCGCCCTGCGCCCCAACGGCAACTCGGGCCTGCTGGTGAGCAGCTTCGAGTCCTATGCCAACTACCAGCAGCAGCGCGGCAGCAACACTGCCTGGACCTGGGAGCATCAGGCCATGACCCGCGCCCGGTTTGTGCTGGGCAGCCGAGATTTCCCCTCGCCCGCAGGCGAGCCCGTGACCGATCTGCACCTGCACCAGCGCTTTGACGCTGTGCGCGAGGCCGTCATCACCGCCCCGCGCGACCCGGCCTCCCTGCGCAGCGAAATTGAAAGCATGCGCGAACGCGTGCGCAGCGCCCACCCGGTGCGCGGCGGCCTGTTTGATGTCAAGCACAGCCCCGGCGGTATGGTCGATGCGGAATTTGCCGTGCAGTACCTGGTGTTGTCACAGTCTGGCGCTCACCCAGAGCTGATTGCCAACGTCGGCAACATCGCCCTGCTGCAACGCGCCGAAGATGCGGGCCTGCTGCCCAAAACCGTGGGTTACGAAGCCGCCAAGGCCTACCGAGAGCTGCGCCGCTTGCAGCACGTAGCCCGGCTCGACGAGCGATCCGGCCAGCTGGAGCCAGAGCTGGCCAAAACCCAGCGCGAAGCGGTACTCAAGCTCTGGAATACCGTCTTTCGCGGTGAGGCCGCCGCGCAGCCCACGTAGAAAAGCAAGGTGACTGGAGGGGTGTGAGTGCTTTTTTCAGCGTGCTGGCAGACTTCGTCAAAAAAAACCTACAGCCAACGTCAAACTGTTACAAAAATGAAACCCACCGGGGCTGGAACTTCTGCAACAGTGTCTCATCTGATAGACAAGTGCAATGAAGTTAAAAGGTCTGCATCCACCCATTTCCAGTTGCGAAGCCCTTGGGTCTGCCCATTGAGAATCCCCGGAGCGCTTCTCCTCCCTCCCTCTCTTAATTCGTTTCGGGATGCTTCGCAGCTTTTTTATTCCGCAGCAAAAAGGCCACTGACAAGTGGCCTTTTTCTTTGGGCGCGCTCTACGCTCAGTGGGGCACGGTATTCACAAAACTGGGCCGCGCTACCAACTTGGTCAGCAAGGTGTTCAGATTCGGATGATCGGCGCGCCAATCCAGCTCGGGGAAGCGGAAATCCAGCCAGGCCAGAGCACAGCAGACGCTGATGTCGGCCAGCGTCAAATGCGTGCCGCCGCAGCAAAACGGCTTTTCGCCCAACCCCTGAGACATGACCTTGAGCGCCGCCTTGACCTTGTCCATCTGGCGGTCCATCCAGCCTTGGCTGCGCTGCTCCTCGGTGCGACCGGGCCAGGTCGCCTCCAGCCGCATCAGAATGGCGGCATCCAGCATGCCGTCGGCCAACGCTTCCCAGGTTTTGACCTCGGCGCGCTCACGGCCCGAGCCCGGAATCAGCTTGCCCACGGGCGACAGAGTGTCTAGATATTCGACGATGACGCGGGAGTCAAACATGGCCTCCGTGCCCTCCATTACCAGACGCGGCACCTTGCCAAGCGGGTTGCCGGTGCCGGGCGAGAGTTCCACCTCCCAGGGGTTCTCTTCGACAAATTGATAGTCGAGCTTCTTTTCGGCCAGCACAACGCGAACTTTGCGCACATAGGGGCTGGTAGTGGAGCCGATCAGTTTCATAGCAGCTGTTCCATGGCACATAAGGTTCCGGCCGCTGGGCCGGGTGATGAGGTCGATTCTATGCGCAGCCCATGTGCCTCAGGGGCCGCTCCAGCCTCTGTTACCAGCACCACAGTCATGGCAGCCGAGCAACCCAGCACCGCGTGCGACTGATGCCGCGCACCTACAATTGCGCCACCATGAACCTGTCCTCCCTCACCGCCATTTCTCCGCTGGACGGCCGCTACGCCGCCAAGCTGTCTGCCCTGCGTCCCATCATGAGCGAATACGGCTATATGCACCGCCGTGTTCAGGTGGAGGTGACTTGGTTCATCGCCCTGTCGGATGCCGGCTTTGCCGAGTTCGCCCCCTTGTCCGCCGAGTCGCGTGACTATCTGCACGCTTTGGTGACCAACTTCTCCGAAGCCGATGCCGATGCCATCAAGGCCATCGAAAAGACCACCAACCACGACGTGAAGGCCGTGGAGTACTGGATCAAGGCAAAGTTTGACGGCCGCGCCGAACTGCAAGCCGTTGCCGAGTTCGTGCACTTTGCCTGCACCAGCGAAGACATCAACAACACCAGCCACGCCCTGCAAATCCGCGTCGGCCGTGACACCGTGCTGCTGCCCGCCGTCGAAGGCATCATCGCCAAGCTGCGCGATATGGCCCATTTGTACGCCGACGTGCCCATGCTGAGCCGCACCCACGGCCAGACCGCATCGCCCACCACCGTGGGCAAGGAAATTGCCAACGTGGTCGTGCGCCTGCAAAAGGCTGCCGCCAACATCGCTGGCGTGAAGATTCTGGGCAAGATGAACGGCGCCGTGGGCAACTACAACGCCCACCTGTCGGCCTGGCCCGAGTTCGACTGGGAAACCTTCAGCCAGAACGTGGTGGAATCCGCCGAGCCCAAGGGCCTGGGCATCAACTTCCAGCCTTATTCCATCCAGATTGAGCCCCATGACTACATGGCCGAGCTGTTTGATGCCATGGCCCGCACCAACACCATCCTGATCGACCTGTCGCGCGACATCTGGGGCTATGTGTCCCTGGGCTTCTTCAAGCAGCGCCTGAAGGCTGGCGAAATCGGCTCGTCCACCATGCCGCACAAGGTCAACCCCATCGACTTCGAGAACTGCGAAGGCAACCTGGGCATGGCCAACGCCATGCTCAAGCACCTGGCAGAAAAGCTGCCGATCAGCCGCTGGCAGCGTGACCTGACCGACTCCACCGTGCTGCGCAACATCGGCGTGGCCTTCGGCTACACCACCCTCGCCTACGCCTCGCTGATGACCGGCCTGAACAAGCTGGAACTCAACGAAGAGCGCCTGCAGGACGACCTGAACCACGCCTGGGAAGTGCTGGCCGAGCCTATCCAGACCGTGATGCGCCGTTATGGCGTGCAAGGCGCTTACGAGAAGCTCAAGGAAGTGACCCGTGGCAAGACCGTGCAGGCCGAAGATCTGCACCGCCTGATCAACGGTCTGGAAATTCCTCAGGCCGACAAGGATCGCCTGCTGGCCATGACCCCTGCTTCCTACATCGGCAAGGCTGCCGAGCTGGCCAAGCGCGTCTAAGTCGTAAAAAAGATAGCTGCTAGCGCTTGATAAAAAAGCACTTCAGCATCAAAGAGCTGCCAAAGCCAAGATTAACTGGCGCTGGCAGCTCTTGTTTTTGATAGTTTAAAAAGGACTGCCTGCGGGCAGCACTGCTCACCGCCATGGCCATCAAGTCCACCATTTTCAAAGTCAATCTGTCGATTGCCGACATTGACCACGGCTACTACGCCGACCACAACATGACGCTGGCCCGCCACCCCAGCGAGACCGACGACCGCATGATGGTCCGCCTGGTCGCCCTGGCGCTCAACGCCTGGAAGCTGCAAGACCTGTGCAACGGCGACGGCACGCTGGGCTTTGGCATTGGCCTGTCCGACCCGGATGATCCCGATGTGCACATCACCGATTACACCGGCCAAAAGCGTCTGTGGATCGAAGTCGGCCAGCCCGACGAAAAGCCCATCACCAAGGCCTGCAACAAGTCCGACCACATGCTGGTCTACCCGTTTAACCACGCCGCCCACATCTGGTGGAAAGGCCTGGAAGGCAAGCTGGCGCGCCAGAGCAAGCTCGAAATTCACTACATCAACTCCGAAATCGCCCAGCAACTGGGCTCTCTGGCCGAGCGCAGCATGCAGCTGCAAGCCACGATTCAGGAAGGCCAGCTGACCCTGTCCAGCAATCTGGGCATGGTGTTTGTCGAGCCTGTTCGCTGGAAGTAAACGCCTCGGCCTAAAAGCTTTGACCGCGTCGCTCTGCGGCGCGCTCGGCGTAGCGGTTAAAACGCCAGGAATCACCCTCGATCGTGATGCGCCTCCACACGGCACGCTTGTCTGCAGGCTCCATCGCCGTCCACAGCTGCACCTCATCAAAGCTGCGGCCGCAGCCCTTGCATTTTTCATCGCCCTGACTGGTGGAGCAGATGGCAATACAAGGCGTATCGGGCATGGCGTCAAACCAGACCAGCCAGGCCGCCATGGCATAGGTCGGAAAGCCTTCCACCGCCACCTCATGCTCGCGTGCATGAATCATCAGCGCATACACCTCGGCCAGCGCACGCACCTCGGGTGCCAGCAGCACGCCATCGGGTGATGGGGCGCGACCTCGCCAGTAGTTGATGGCAGCTTCGATGTCGGTGATGTGAATGGCGGTCATGAGGGGGAAAACGCTTGGACGCAGGAATCATAAGCCGCAGCCCCATGACTTGCCCCGGCAAGGTTGCTCCTGTTGCGATAGCAAGTAAATGGCCCGTAGCAATGGCTGCGAAAGCCATTCAATTTATAAAACCTGTGAACTACCTGGGTTTTGAGGCTTGCCTTCACCTGCCCGCTGTGTTGAAATCCCATGCTTCGAAGGGGAGTAGCTCAGTCAGAACCGCAATAGGGTGCTGGCAGCGAACTGGTCGTCAATACGAAGCTTCACGCTTCCGGCCATTCGGATTGCAGTCATGCTGCAGTTGAGCAAGACCTTTGATGGACCCGTGACGGTCGATCAAAGTGACTCCCCGAGCCAGGTTTTTCCTCGCCCGGATAGCTCCTTGACTTACGTCGCAACGGTCAATTGGCTGCGGTGGCAAGTGGGGTGTTCACCCCACGCTAGCTCCGATACATTGGACAACGAGGAAAACAACACATGGACTTGGACTTTCTAACCCACACGCCCTTCTGGATCGCGCTGGGCCAGATCATCATCATCGACATCTTGCTGGGCGGCGATAACGCAGTCGTTATCGCTCTGGCATGCCGCAAGCTGCCTCCCGAGCAACGCCGCAAGGGCATCATCTACGGTACCGCAGGTGCCATCGTGCTGCGAATCATCCTGATCGCCTTTGCCATGGTGCTCCTGGCCCTGCCGTTCTTGAAGGTTGTGGGCGCCATCCTGCTGATCTGGATCGGTATCAAGCTGATTGCTCCTGATGACGAAGGTCACGACAACATTGAAGGCAGCGACCGTCTGTTTGCAGCCATCAAGACCATCATCGTTGCCGACCTGGTCATGTCAGTTGACAACGTGATCGCCATTGCTGGCGCCGCACAAAGCTCGGGCGAACACCAGATGCTGCTGATCGTGCTGGGTCTGCTGATCTCGGTGCCCATCATCGTCTGGGGCTCGCAGCTGGTTATCAAGCTGATGGAGCGCTTCCCCATGATCATCGTGGCCGGCGGCATGCTGCTGGGCTGGATTGCAGGCGGCATGTTCGTGACCGACCCCGTCTTCGTGAACACTGAAAAGTGGCTGTGGATGCCCAAGCTGGGCACGACCGATGCACAAGGTCTGGCTGAAATCTCCAAGACCCTGTACTGGTCCGCTCACATCGGTGGTGCACTGCTGGTGCTGGCTCTGGGCAAGTTCATTGCCAGCCGCCGCCCAGCACCTGCTGCTCACTAATTCAGTAAACGCCTGAAAAATTCGTGAAGCTCTGCGGAACTGTCTGCATCTTCACGAATCACAAACTCATCAAGTCGGCATATCTCTGCAGATATGCCGCATCCTTCAACCTTCGTTCCAGTTAGGACGCACTTTGAACCCCATCATTGTTTACGTGGATGACGCCACATACGCCCAGCCAATGCTCGAGGCACTGGCGGGGTCTAGCCAGGCGGCTTCCTCCCACTGGTTGCTGGTGGCCTGTGCTCCGCGCATGACCCATCGAGTGAGCAAGTGGGTCAGCCACCGCGCCCGCGAAAACTGGCGTGGCAAATGGGCAGACAAGCTGTTTACAGCCCTGATGCCTGTGATGGCGACTGCCGGTGGCAAAGTCACTCCTGTGCTGGCCAAAGGCCCGCTGACTGAGCTGGTTGCCGAGCTGCAACAGGAACACGGCGCCGCACAAATCATCGATGCACGCCGCCCCAAGCAAGATGTGATGCAAGCCGCTCCAGTCAAGCAAGGCGCACAAACTGCTGCCACAGGTAACCGCTGGAATCTGCCTGGCACCATGGCAGCTATTGCCGCCATGATGGGCTTTGTCATCGACGATTCGCTCTCGATTTAAGAGCTTCAACTGCTCTATATATAAGCCTTGCGCGGCAAAAGCCTCGCAAGGCTTTTTTCATGCCGTTTCAAGACATGCGCAGGCCGCTGAAACAGCCTGCTGCTATGCTGGTCAGCATGAAAATCCTCGTCAAATGGCTTCTTTGTGCGGCAGCGCTGCTCGGGCTCACCTATGTCTACAGTGGCGTGCAGGTACAGAGCTTTGGCTCAGCCATGATTGCTGCGCTGGTCATCGGCCTGCTCAACACCATCATTCGCCCCATTCTGGTCATCCTGACCCTGCCCGTGACCATCATCACCGTGGGCCTGTTCCTGCTAGTGGTCAACGGCCTGATGTTCTGGATGGCCTCAGGCATGCTGGGCGGCTTTCATGTCACCAGCTTCTGGGCGGCAATGCTGGGCGCGCTGATCTACTCGGGGCTGGGCCTACTTATTGATCGCCTTGTCGCTCAGCTGTTCTCTGAGTAATTCACTCACGGCACGCAGACGTGTGTCGATGATGGACGCTTCAAAGTAATCGACCCTGGCCCCGGCCTTGCGGGCCAAGTCCTGCGCGGCCTTGAAGCGGTCCACCGCTGCCGCATAGTCATAATGCGCCACCTGCGCCTCGGCCTCGGCGCGCAGCGCACGCAGCTCCTGCCCCTGACTGCGCCACACGCGGGCCAGCATCTGCCATGCCCCGCCATCACGCGGATGATCTGTCACCCAGGTCTGCAGCGGGCTGGCAATCGGGCCTGCCTGATTGAGCTTGAGGAGAATATCCGCCTTGAGCAGCAGCTCAGGCCTGCGCGGGGCCACACTCTCGACCACATCAATGGTTGCCAGACTCGGCCCCGACAGATTGCCACTGGCCGTAACTTTGGGTGCGGCTTGAGGTGCTTTGCTGGACTGCAAAGGCAAGGCGGCCAACGCAGCCTGCGCATTGTCAGCCTTGAACTCCAGCTCGGCATCCAGCCACTTGGCCTGAATATTCGCCTGCGCATTGCCAGCGGTGGCAGTCAGCAGGCGCTGCACCATCTCACGGGCAATGACCCAGTCGCGCAGATACAGGGCGCTGAGCGTGGCGGCATACAGCTGCGCGACCTGCTCGGACTGCGGCAATCCCGCAAAGCTGCCAGAGCGCGGCAAAGTGGCCCACTGCCGGCGTACCTCGGCTCCGGGATTAGAAATCACGCGCGCCCGTGCGGCCATCATCACGTGCTCCAGCGTGGGCGCGGGTTCAGCGGCCCGCTTGCCGGGTGGAATGCGTGCATCCATGTCAGCAATACGCTGCGTCGTCAGCGGGTGGCTGCGCAGATAAGGCCAGCTGCCGTTGTCATTGAGTCGGCTGGCCTGCTGCAGCTTGCCAAACATGCTCACAAAACCCTGGGGCGCAAAGCCAGCGGGCGACATCAGGCTGTAGCCCATGCGGTCCGCCTCGCTTTCCATCGAGCGTGAGAAATTCAGCTGGTTTTGCATCATGGCGGCCGGTCCGCCCATCATGATGGCCATGGCCGCATCCGGGCTGCGCGTGGCCGCCAGAGCGCCCAGCAACATGGAAGCCAGCATCAGCGGCGTCTGCTTGCCCTGCTGCGCCATCATGCGGGCAATATGGCGCTGAGTGATGTGGCTGGTTTCATGCGCGATGACCGATGCCAGTTCATCCCCGCTACTCACCACACCGATCAGGCCCAGATAAACGCCCATATAGCCACCGGGCAGCGCAAAGGCATTGACCTGCCTATCCTTGCCCAGGAGCAGCGTCCAGGCAAAGCGCTCCTCTAGCTCGGGGGACAGCTCGCCATTCTTGCGCGCCGCATCCTGCAAATGCAGCCAGATGCCCTCCACATACTCCTGCAGCACCGGGTCATCCAGATAGTCTGGGTCGCGGTACAGCTCGCGGGCGATGGAATCACCCAGCCGGCGCTCATCACCCGTGGTCAGCGACGACGCGCCATCGCCCAACGTAGGCAAAGCTGCGGCATACGCGGGAGACATCAACAGAGAGACACTCTGAATCGCTATCAAAACAGAAGCTGTCAGCGCTTTTAAGATATGGGCTTTAGGCAATTTTTGCATCAAAAGTGGCATGGCAATCACGACATTGCCAGCATTCAGGATTCTGAGCTGCCAGCCGTTCAACACCCCACTATGATGCCCTGATTGATTCGCACCGCCGCATGACGGCCTGTTGCAGCGGGGTAAAGCCCGCATGCCTTGGTGTGCACCCCAGATATTTGAGCTGCCCCTTGCAAGCAGCCCTCACAGGAAAGTCCACATGTCCTCTCTCACCCACTTCGATGCCCAAGGCCAGGCCCACATGGTCGATGTAGGCGCCAAGCCCGCCACCCACCGCGTGGCAGTGGCCGAAGGCCGCATCACCATGAAGCCCGAGACGCTGGCAATTGTGCAAAACGGCACCGCCAAAAAAGGCGACGTGCTGGGCATCGCCCGCATCGCCGCCATCATGGCCGCCAAAAAGACCAGTGACCTTATCCCCCTGTGCCACCCTCTGGCCCTGACCCGAGTGGCAGTGGAGTTTGAACTGCAACCGAAATCCAGCTCCATCATCTGTACCGCCACGGTGGAGCTGACAGCCCAGACCGGCGTAGAAATGGAAGCCCTGACCGCCGTGCAGATCGGCCTATTGACTATTTACGATATGTGCAAGGCAGTGGATAAAGGGATGGTGATGGAAGGTGTGCGGGTGCTGGAGAAGCATGGGGGGAAGTCGGGGAGCTGGGTGGCCTGAGGCTCGCCGCATATGAGTAGTTTTAATAGCTGCCTGTGCTTGCTCTGATTACGCTGGAGCCCAATTTTTCCTGAGTCGCGACATATTCCAGAAGCGCTTGAACTTCGCCACCCAACAGATATCGTAGGCACCGTGCTAGAGCACACCAAGCTACCCTCGACCCTGTGGTTTCCGGCCATTTTTGATGAGGCAATACAAGAGCCCCATCAGTCCCTTTGCACTCAAGCGCCAGTTGGGCGTCTCTTACAGCAGTGCATGGCTACTCAAGCACAAGCTGATGTAGGCCATGGGCCTGCGTGACTCACGCTACCGACTGCAAGAGCGAGTGAAGATTGATGATGGAGAAGTGGTGCAAGCAATGCCAGCATTGCCTACCCTCCTGCTTGGCTGGCAAAGGACGGGGGCAAGCCGCCAGACACTCTACTTTCTCCCGTATTTGTATTCCACCAGCATGTTGTCATCCCGGATCACTTCAGGAGATCTATCCAGCTCCTCCAGAACATGCTCGACTTTCAGAAATGGAACTTTGGCATATTTCTCGACAAAACCGCCCTCCCTGCTGAACCCCGGCTTACCAGCCACCGTCACTTGGTACAGGCGCTCCCAAGCCTGCAGAGATTGCGCCTGGGTGAAGGGATCCCACTGCGCGCCATAAATAAAATTTTGATAGCGTCGAGTTTCCTTGAACACCGTCGATGCCGTGTAGAACGCATCGACCGAGCCCGTAGCGTTAAACGCCAGCACGCCCATGTCCGTCAGGTGGCGGCTGGTCAACGCCATCATTTCCTGAGACAACAGCATGGAAATATTGGCCCGCCAGTGCCAAGTCGTGTTCATCAGGATGAGGTCGTATTTTTCCTGCGGGTTGTACTTCAACCAGCGGCGCGCATCGTCAATATGGAGACGAACACGCGGATCTTCCAGTGCGCTACGCTGCGCCTCGAACTGGCGCGCCAGAGCCAGATAGCCGGGGTTGATCTCGACGACGTCTATCTGTTCCACACCAGGAAACCCTTCGACCACTGCCAGCCACGAGCCAATGGACAGGCCCAAAATCAACACTTTCTTAGCCTCCGGCTGTAGAACATGCAAGGCCAGCAGCCTTTCTAGCCCGTTGGTGTTGCGCTCCAGATCGACATTCACCTTGCCGTCATACACATTCCCGCCGTACACCGAGTAATCAATAAACGGTTGTATACCTGTGACCTGAGATTCGGCAATCGTAATAATTCCATGCCGATTTTCATGCACTGCGACCACCGCTTCCCCCTGCGTAATCGCCCAAGACCGGGCCAATGCATGCGGATCACTCCAGGACCAGTACCCTCCCACCAGCATCAAGCCCAAGCACAGCAGCGCACTGCCCTGCATCGGCAATTTATTCCCTTGCCCATAAAGGCAGCCAGCCGCGCAAGCCAACAAAAAGATAACAGCAGCCAGAAAAGCGAAGGTCTGCGTAATCGTCAAAAACTCCAGCAAGACATAGCCCGTCACCAGCGGCCCCAGCGCCGCCCCAGACACATTCATGATGTAGACCCGCGAGAAATGCCGCCCCTTGCCCACATCACTTCCTGCCAGTTGCTGCGGTGTGCCCAAATGATGAGTCACCGGAAACAGCACCGACAAAGCAGCCGCCGTCAGGAAAATACCCAGCGGGGCTACCAATTCGTCCAAAGCCAGCTCTTTGGAGCCTAAAAAAGCCCAAGGGGACATCACCGCCACAACGGCTCCCACGAACAACACCAGCACCGAGGCTTTCTCGATGTCCTGGCGCTGTGGAAACTGACACACCCGCTTGCCAATCTGCGCGCCCAGCGCAATCCCCAGCAAATAAATCGCCAGCACATAGGCAAACGCCTGCGGAGTGCTCTGATTGACATAGCCATACAGACGTACCCAGGCGATCTCCAGCGACAGACTGCAAAACCCCGTCCAAAAGCTGATAAAGCGAGCTGCATTCATGACAACAAGACTCCTTTAAACCGCAGCAAGCGCAGCCACATTCGCTGAGCGCTTACGCGACAGCTTCGCTGCCAGCAAGGTTGCAGCAAAACAGCCCAGATTGATAACGGCGGCCGTCCAAGCGCTGGCGTTCAGCCCCCAGTGCATGAACAACATATTGGCCGTCAACCAAGCACCAAATGCTGCCCCCAAGGTATTAAAGAAATACAACATTCCGACCGACACACCCACATTGGCCAGCGACTCATCAAAGAACATGGTGAGCAAAGGCAGTGTCGTACCCATGATCGTGGTAGGTACCAGCACCACCAGTACCCCTATAGAGGCCACACTTCCATACGGCCAGCCCCAGCCCCCCAGAGACTGCAACGCCGCAAACAGCCACGGGCTAGCAAAACCAATCACGGCCATCCCCAGCTCCGCCAACGCATACAGCTGTAGCCGCTCACGCGGCCAGCGGTCGGCCAGCCAGCCACCGAGTGCTCCGCCAATGCCAATGCCCAGCATGAAGGACGAAACAATCAGTGTCACTGAGTCGATATCAACCCCGAGCCCCGTGAACAAATAGCGCTGCCACACCACCTGGTACACCAGCGCGGCACATCCAGAGGCAAAAAACGTGAGCGCAATCAGCGCAGAAGAAAACTTATTCATGACAAACACTTCCTTAGCAAGCAGCCAGCACTTGGTTCAAACACCCCTTCAAGGCGCTTTGATAAAGCAGGGGTTGCGGGCCGCAGCCTCCTGAAAATCTACCCACTTTGTACCGGCATATACCACCCGCTGCACCGCATCCGAAGGCGGTGCGCGCAAAAAGCTGCTGGCCTGCGCCAAGGCTGGGGCCTGGGCGGCCCTATCGTCTGCCAGCAAATCGAGAAGTGTCTGATGAACCACTGCCGTGGTGTAAGGACGCGCGGCGTTGGCTTGCAGCGCCGCCACCGCCTGCGGATTGGCCTGCGTGTAGGCCGGACTCAGCCACAGCAGGGCAGGCACTTCATAAGCATCAATAGTCAACCGGTTCGTGTCTTGCTTGTTGCAGCGCTGATCGGCCAGCCCCTGCCCGTGATCAGACATATACAGCAGCACCGCCGAGCGCCCATCCTGCTCTAAAGCGTCAATCACTTGGTCGAGCACCAGATCGGTATAGGCCACGCTGTTTTGGTAGGCCTGCTCCGTGCTGTGCGGCACGGGGAAAGGGCCGAAACCCGGCGGGTAGCGGTGCTCAAATCGGAAATGGCTGCCCAAGGTGTGTAGCACCGCAAACGCTCGCCCTGCAGCATCCTTCGCTCTCAAAAAGCGCTGCAGCGCGGGCAACAGAACCTCGTCATAGCTGCCCTGCGACACAAAGCTGGAAGGGTTCAGAAATGCTCTGGACTGGGCTTCATTCGCGTACGCAGCGATCACGCCATCGAACTCGCCCACTGCCGCCTGATTGGAGAACCAGCCTGTGCGGTAACCCATTTGCGCCACCTGCGACAAGATAGAGCGCGTGGCCTTCGGGTTAGGTGCACCGTCCGGCCACAGCACGGGCTGTGCCGTCAGCATGGAAGGCACCGCCTGCCGGGTTGCAGTCGACTGCGCCACCACATTGGAAAACAGCAGCACTTGTTCGCCTCGCCCCAGGCGCCCCAGCAATCGGGGGGTGGTCGGCACATCTAGTTGAGGCTGAAACAGCCCCCAGGCCTTGCGCGTGGAAGATTCACCAATCACCAACACTACCACCTCTGGAGCGCCTGTCGCCAGTGCTGGCGCATCCGGCGCCTCGCGCATGCTGGCTATAGAGGCTCTCACCACCTGCCGGGCCTGCCAGTACTGCGCCAGCGCCCACGGCAACTCGTACGGAAAGGCGCTGGGCAAATCAGCGTCGGTACCAATAGCCAGGTCCCCTTTCTTGAAAGGGTCATCGGACACCTGTAGTGAAGTCTGAGCCTTGGCAGGCTGAGCCGCCACGGGCTCCCGCACGCTCCACTGCACGATTCGGGGAAGCAGGAGCAGACCGACGCACACTAGCACCACCAGCACCCGTGGCCGTCCCGCCCAGCGCCAGTGACGTTGACGCAAAAGCCAGTACAGCACCACGCCACACAATCCATTCCAGAGCAGCACGGCTAGCACGATGCTGTTTGGAATGGAAAGCAGCAACCCCTTCAACTCGCCAGGGCTGCTGGCCATCGCCATGCCCATCAGGCTGGCATTCAGTGGCGATTCATTCACATAGCGCACCGCCACCGAAATAGGCAACCACCATAGACACAGCGCCCACGAAACACCCCAAGCCACCCAAGGCCGGGCAAAGAGTGTCATTGCCAGTGCAGCCAGCAGCAAGGATTTGAACAAGCGATCCTGCATATCCAGCAAATACGTTGTGGGATACAGGCTCTGCTCCCAAGGCAGAAGGTTCGGAATGTTCCAGACAAGCACTAGGACCACAAAAAACCACCAGGCAGGCTGGGCATACCACTGCGCTCGCAGAGGCAGCAGTCGGCGTGCTCGACGGTCATTTACGTTGTTGGACATGGTCGTTTACGTTGTTGCGAGAAGCAAATGAAAGCCTGTGAATGCAAAAAAGCGCAAGACAAAAGACGCGAGGCGCATAAAGCACCTCGCAGCCGGCTCACCCTGTGCCGGTTGACTAAAAGCCACCGACAGGCGCATGGCCAACAATGTTGGCCTGCGTGTCCAGAAGCACGATCCAGCTATCAAGCTGACTGCCAGAGACCAGCGGCAAATAAAACACCTGCTCCAGCGGCTGTGGTAACGCTCGCATGGCTTCGTCAATCACTTGGCGCTGTTCAGCGCTTGCTTGCTGGTGCAACGCTGCGATGGGCTGCATGCGCTGCATGACCTGAGGGCGGCTGATTTCATAGCTTTGCCACCAGCCTGGGCGAACGCTGGGCTCGATTCCCTGAAACGATAGCTCCATGCTTTGCAATGTTTCTGCGCCGTTTCGAGAAGCGCGCACACCCATCAGTTGGGGTCCGTTCCACGGTAATTGCTGAAAGTCTGCAGGGGCTTGGGCCAAGTCTTCGGTGTTGATTTGGGAGGCGGATACCGCCACAAAGCGATCGACCTCAAACACCATCGCCACAGGGCGGACGTTGGCAATCGCGTGCAAGCCGTAGGCCAGCGCACCCAGTTGCAGCAGGACAACCAAGCTGAAGTCCAGCCACAGCTCCCGGCGGGACTTGGCCGGGTTAACCAAAATGGCGGTAAGCAGCGGGCCGCACACAACATCGACGGCCAACAAGACAAGAAACAGTTGGGGCGCACGCACTAAGCCCCAGTAGGACTCGGGAATCCAGTACGCAAAAACGACCAACGCAGCTGCCAGAGCCAGCGCGCAGCTGGCAACAAAGTGGATACCCAGGGCCTTGAGGGCAAAAATCAGGCGTGCAGGCTTTGTGCTCTGTTCCATGCGCTAGTGTCGCCGTTCGGCTGAGTTCATGACGGGGCTAGAGGTGGGTTGCTGGAGAAGCACGGGGGGCAAATCAGCAATAAAAAAAGGACTCCTGACGGAATCCCTTTTAGCTTACGAAGCTGCGTTATTAACGGCAGCTTGCAGGCGCGTACTTGGCCAGCAAGGCTCCCTTGGTGGTGCCAGTCATGCCTGCCTTTTCCGATGCAGCTTGCGTTGCAGAAGCGCAGCTCCAATCCAGCGAGCCTGTGACTCCGTTTGTTTGTGCTGTAGCCAAAGCAACTGCTGTGCTGGCTGCACTAGATGTGCCTGCAGTCGAACGAACATAAGGGCCCATCACCAATGTATCCTCGCCTGCCTTGACACCCAAAGCAGCTGCATTGAAGCTAACAGTGATTTCGCCGGAGTCAGCAATTTGCACCTTTTGCACAAACTTCGAATTGGCACCGGTAGAGCTAGCTTGCCCATTCCAGGTTGTCACCACGATCTTGAGATCATCAGCACTGGCTGCATCAGAAGCAATCATTGCCTTAGCGCCTTGAGCCTGACCCAGACCTTCAGAAACGCGAGCGCGAATAGTGTAGTCCTGATAAGCCGGCAAAGCCACGGCAGCCAGAATACCGATAATCGCTACAACGATCATCAGTTCGATCAGGGTAAAACCCTTTTGAATGGAACGCTTCATGAAAAAATCCCTTGGTTAATGAAGTAACGCTTTTATTAAGCAAATGTCGTGCCAATTTTTCGCTAGCTGCAAGCTAGTCAAAAAGTGACATGTTTTGCTACATGCAACAAAAAACCGCGAACATTTCTGGCGCCTCTGACTGAAAAGATGACAATTTTGTCAGCTCAAATGTCAGAGATATTCACTCTACGATAAAGCGCATGGAGCTTCCGGCCAGTTCTACGGTGTCTCCATTGAGCAGCGGCACAGACAAAGGGCCGACGATCTGACCATTGAGCTTGAGTGACTCACTTTCACCTTCCAACTGGGTCAGCACAAAGCCATGAGGCTTTTGCGTGATGGAGGCGATGGCTACGCCGGGCTTGCCCAGGGTAGTGACAACTTTGAAGAGCGGAACTTCTTTGCCTTTTAGGCTGCCGCTGAGCATCCGAATCATGGCGTGGCGCTCTGGCAGTGCGGAGAGGGATCCCTGAATGGTGGATGCGAAGCTGGAAATTTCACCAAAGCCCGAGGGCGAGGCCAGTTTGGCGTAGTCGCTATCCACTTCTTCAGAAATATGGGCCAGCACCTTCTTGATAGCCGCGGCAGCGGGGGTATCTGGGTCGGCAATCACAGTGTCCAGAAAGCGAATTTTGTAGCGGCCAATGTCCAGCAGGTCGCCGTTGAGCAATGGTTGCCTCTGGATGGCTCGGCCATTGACATAAGTGCCATTGGTGCTGCGCAGGTCTTCGATGCTAACTTTACCGTCAGCGAGAATGATCACGGCATGCTCGCCGCTGACGGCCAGATTTTCGATCACGATGTCGTTATATGGACGACGACCCAAGGTCGTGCGCTCCTTAGTGAGCTGCACTTCCTTGATAACAGCACCATCGATTGAGATGACCAAAGTTGGCATGCTCGAAGCTCCTGAGGAAACGCCAAGTTCTACTTGGCTGCACTGGCTGGGATCGTCCACACTGTAAGTGCGATCGCGCACAAAGTCACCAATCGTAACGCTGGTGAAACGCTATCGCATATCACATCTTATTTCATGAATTAGATGGGATCAGGGGTTTTGATTGATTTTCTCAACGGGGCTCCTGTAAGCAGAAAACATGCCGGTTTTCCTGCCATGCGTTGACGGCTTAGGCCGCTAGATGCAGCAAGGCCCGCGTTCTTACGAATGGCGGGCCTTTTTTGTCAGTGATTCAGCCTGCGCTGAAGCTTTTTAGAACGGGATATCGTCATCCATGTCGTCAAAACCCGACGCTGCGCGCTGGGGAAGAGGGGCCATGGGAGCGGGCGCTGAGCGCTGCTGCATGGGTGCCGGTGCGGGGCGTTGCTGCTGCATGGGAGCTGGGGCAGGGGCCGCGCGACGTGGAGCTTCGTAGCTGCTTTCGCCATAGCCGTCGTCATTGCCGTAGCCGCCTTGACCTTGTGGCTGACCACCGCCTTGGCGGCTGCTCAGCATTTGCATGGTGTCAGCGCGGATTTCTGTGGCATAGCGCTCTTGGCCAGTGGCCTGATCGGTCCACTTGCGGGTACGCAGGCTGCCTTCTACATAGACTTGGCTGCCCTTGCGCAGGTATTGACCGGCGATTTCAGCCAGGCGGCCATTGAAGGTCACGCGGTGCCATTCTGTGGCTTCGCGGTTTTCGCCGGTGTTCTTGTCGCGCCAGCGGTCTGTCGTGGCGATGGTAACGTTGGCCACTTGGTCGCCGCTGGGAAAGCTGCGCATTTCAGGATCGCGACCCAGATTACCTACGATGATGACTTTATTGACGGATGCCATAAATTTGCCTTTTCAAAAAGTGGCTCGGGCGATTGATGATGAGTCCCGAGCCAATGGAGTGCGCATTTTGCCCCAAGCGGGGTATGCCGAGCACGGGATTACCCTATGCCCGTCACGCCTGTCAGCCATGGCGGCCCACAGGGCGCAGCGGAAGGCTGATCACCAACCACAGCAACGTGAGCACGGCCGTCATGACAAACAGCCCCGGCACACCCGCCCACTTGGCCACTGCACCGCCAATAGCGCCGCCAGCGAACAAGCCCAGCGACTGCAGCGTGTTGTAAGCCCCCAGAGCTGCACCGCGCAGCGGCGCAGGCGCCATACGTGACACCAGGCTGGGCTGGGTCGCCTCCAGCGCGTTAAAGCCACAGAAGAACAGAAACATCAGCAGCGCCATGCACCAGATGGTGGGGATGGTGCCACTGGCGGCCAGCATGCCCAGCCCAATTTGTACCAGTAGTACCAGACCGATGGCACCCAGCAAAGCCTTGCGCAGTTTGCCCTTGCGCTCCATGGAGAACAGCATGCCCATGGCCACAAAAGACAGCAGCACCGCCGGCAGATAGATATGCCAGTGCTGCTCTTTAACCAGCCCTGACTGCACCAGCATGGCGGGCACGGCCACCCACATGGACATCTGCACGGTGTGCAGGATGAACACACCAAAGTTCAGGCGCAGCAGGTCACGGTGGCCTAGCAAGTCGCTGAACTTGCCCTTTGGCGCATTGGCATGCTGCTCAGGCTCAGGCGGCACCACCCACAGCACCACGGCAACACCGGCGATGGCCAGTGCGCAAGTCAGGCCAAAAATGCCCGACAGGCCAATCCATGCATTCAGCAGCGGGGCCAGCACCAGCGCCAGCGCAAACATCAGCCCGATGCTTCCGCCCACCACGGCCATAGCCTTGGTGCGCACACCGTCGCGCGTCAGATCGGCCAGCAGCGCCGTGACGGCAGCCGACACGGCACCTGCGCCCTGAATGGCACGACCGACCATCAGCCCGGTCAGCGAATCGGCCATGGCAGCCATCAAGCTGCCCGCCGCAAACACCAGCAGGCCGGCCACGATGACGCGCTTGCGGCCAAAGCGGTCTGACGCCAGGCCAATAGGCAGCTGGAACAGGGCCTGCGTCAGCCCATACAGGCCCATGGCCAAGCCGATCATGGCCGGGTCATCGCCGCCGGGGTATTTACGCGCTTCCAGCATGAAGACGGGCAGAACCAGAAACAGGCCCAGCATGCGCAACGCAAAGATCAGCGCCAGCGCGCCGCTTGAGCGACGCTCCAGAGAAGTCATGGTGGTAGAGGATTTTTCCGCGCCCTGCGTGCCCGCACTAGGGGATGTATTGATTTTGTTCACGCTCAAATTTTGCCAAGAGTCGGAGTCTTATGCCCACGTTAACTAAATCACTGCTGAGCAAAAGAGAAGAAATAGAACTGTAGATTGTCCGTGAACCTGAATCCTCTAGTCACGAGCAGGCCCGTCTGACTATCATGGAGAGTTTTCCCCGCCTGGAGCGCCCGTGTCCCTGAAGCCTGATTCGTCCCCTGCTCACAAGACCGTCGAAACCGACGACAGCCTGTACCTGGGCCGCTCGCTCGCGCAGACACGTATCGCCATTCGCGGCGCACGCACGCACAACCTCAAGAACATTGACCTCGACATTCCCCGCAACCAGTTGGTGGTGATCACGGGTCTGTCGGGTTCGGGCAAGTCTAGTCTGGCCTTTGATACCTTGTATGCAGAAGGCCAGCGTCGCTATGTGGAAAGCCTCTCGGCCTATGCGCGCCAGTTTCTGGGCCGGCTTGATAAGCCCGATGTCGATCTTATCGAAGGCCTGTCGCCCGCCATCTCCATTGAGCAAAAGGCCACCAGCCACAACCCGCGCTCTACCGTGGGCACGGTCACCGAGATCAACGACTACCTGCGCCTGCTGTTTGCCCGCGCCGGCACGCCGTTCTGTCCCGACCACAACCTGCCGCTGCAATCCCAGACCATCAGCCAGATGGTAGACAGCGTGCTGCAGCTGCCCGAAGACACCAAGCTGATGATTCTCGGCCCGCTGGCGCGCGAGAAGAAAGGCGAATTTGCCGAGCTGTTTGTGCAGCTACAAGCACAAGGCTATGTGCGCTTTCGCGTGGATGGGCAGATTTACGATGCCCAGTCGCTGCCCAAGCTGGAAAAGAACGAGCGCCACAACATCGACGTGGTGATTGACCGCATCAAAGTCCGCGAAGACATCAAACAGCGCCTGGCCGAAAGCTTTGAAGCCGCCCTGCGCGCTGGCGGCAACGACGCCGGTGGCCGCGTGCTGGCGGTGGAAATGGACAACGGCAAAGAGCATTTGTTCAGCGCCAAGTTCGCCTGCCCACTATGCGACTACTCCCTGCCCGAGCTGGAGCCGCGCCTGTTCTCCTTCAACTCGCCCATGGGCGCCTGTCAGGCCTGCGATGGTCTGGGCAACAGCGAAGACTTTGACCCAGACCGCGTCGTGCCCTTCCCTACGCTGAGTCTGGCCAGCGGTGCCATCAAAGGCTGGGACAAGCGCAACAACTACTACTTCTCCATGCTGGAGAGCGTGGCCAAGCACTACGGCGTGAGCACCGAAACGCCGTTTGACGAGCTGCCCGAGAACGTGCGCCACGTCATCCTCTGGGGCTCTGGCGACGAGGCCATGGCCTTCAACTATGTTTTTGAGAGCGGCGAGCGCAAAGGCCAGGCCTTTATCAAGAGCCACCCCTTCGAAGGCATCATCCCCAACATCAAGCGCCGCTTTCGCGAAACCGAATCCACCGTGGTGCGCGACGATCTGGCCAAGATGCGCACCATCCGCAAATGCCCGGAATGTGAAGGCACACGCCTGCGCCGCGAGGCCCGCTTTGTGCGCGTAGGCGAAGGCGATCAGGCCCGCGCCATCTATGAAGTCAGCCACGCCACGCTGGCCGACGGCCTGCTCTGGTTCAAGCACCTGAGCATGAGCGGTGCCAAGGCCGAGATTGCCGACAAGATCGTGCGCGAGATTGCCTCGCGCCTGCTGTTCCTCAACGACGTGGGCCTGTCCTACCTGAGCCTTGACCGCAGCGCCGACACTCTCTCGGGCGGCGAGGCCCAGCGCATTCGCCTGGCGTCGCAAATCGGCTCCGGCCTGACGGGCGTGATGTATGTGCTGGACGAGCCCTCCATCGGCCTGCACCAGCGCGACAACGACAAGCTGATCTCCACGCTGGAGCATCTGCGCGACATCGGCAACAGCGTGATCGTGGTCGAGCATGACGAAGACATGATGCGCGCCGCCGACCAGATCATCGACATGGGCCCCGGAGCGGGCGTGCACGGCGGCCGCATCATGGCGCAGGGTACGTATGACGACATCAAGGCCAACCCCGAATCGCCCACCGGCCGCTACCTGAACGGCACGCAAAGCATTCCCGTGCCCAAGCACCGCACGCCCTGGCTGCCCGTGGTCAGCAAGACCGCTGATGGGGAAGAGGCCAAGAGCACATCGCAGTTCCCCACCACGGTGGCGCACAAGCGTGCCCGCAAAGATGCGGTGGCCGGCGACCTGCAGGCCCTGCGCGTAGAAGGCGCGCGCGGCCACAACCTGAAGAGCGTGACGGTGGACTTCCCCGTGGGCCTGCTGACCTGTGTGACCGGCGTCTCGGGTTCGGGCAAGTCCACGCTGGTCAACGACACGCTGTATGCCGAAGTCGCCCGCCAGGTGCACCGCGCAGGAACCGAGCCCGCTGCGCATGACGACATCATCGGCATTGACTACTTCGACAAGGTCATCAACGTCGACCAGTCCCCCATCGGCCGCACACCGCGCAGCAACCCCGCCACCTACACCGGCCTGTTCACGCCCATTCGTGAGCTGATGACCGAGACCACCACCGCCAAAGAGCGTGGCTATGGCCCGGGGCGCTTCTCCTTCAACGTCTCTGGCGGCCGCTGCGAAGCATGCCAGGGCGACGGCGTGGTGAAGGTAGAAATGCACTTTCTGCCCGACGTCTACGTGCCCTGCGACATCTGCCACGGCAAGCGCTACAACCGCGAGACGCTGGAAGTGCTGTGGAAGGGCAAGAACATCTCGCAGATTCTGGAGATGACGGTGGAGGACGCCCACGCCTTCTTCAAAGACGTGCCCAGCATTGCGCGCAAGCTGCAGACGCTGCTGGATGTGGGCCTCTCCTACATCCGTCTGGGTCAGAGCGCGACCACGCTGTCGGGCGGCGAGGCCCAGCGCGTCAAGCTGGCGCAGGAACTCTCCAAGCGCGATACCGGTCGCACGCTCTACATCCTCGATGAGCCCACCACCGGCCTGCACTTTGCCGACATTGCTCTGCTTTTGAAAGTGCTGCACCAGCTGCGCGATGCGGGCAACACCATCGTCGTCATCGAGCACAACCTTGACGTCATCAAGACCGCAGACTGGCTGATCGACATGGGCCCCGAAGGCGGCTCGGGCGGCGGCAAGGTCGTCGCCGTGGGCACGCCTGAGGAAGTGGCAGCCAACCCCGCCAGCGTGACGGGGCGCTACCTCAAGCCTTATCTGAAGAAACGCTGATTGGAATGAAAAATGCTGCTAGCGCTTATGTATCAAGCGCTAGCAGCTATCAAATTGAAGTCCAGTCTCTAGGGCTGCAGACGAATTAGCTTGCCGTCCGGGCCATCCGTCAGCAGGTAAATCAGCCCATCTGCGCCTTGGCGTACATCCCGAATGCGGTCACCCGTCTGGGCGTAGAGCTTGTGCTCGGCCAGCACCTTGCCGTCCTTGATCTCCAGCCGCGCAAGGTGGCGGCCCTTGAGTGCGCCAATCAGCAGATTGCCCTTCCAGGCCGCGCCATAGCGCTCGCCGCTCACAAAGGCCATGCCAGAAGGCGCAATGCTGGGCACCCAGTAATGCAGCGGCTGCTCCAGCCCGGCCTTCTGTGTGCTTTCGCCAATCTTGCCGCCGCCGTATTCCTCGCCATAGGTAATCACCGGCCAGCCATAGTTTTTGCCGGGCTGCGGCAGGTTGATCTCGTCGCCGCCCTGCGGGCCATGCTCATGCAGCCACAGCTTGCCGTCAGGCGCGATGGTCAGGCCCTGGCTGTTGCGGTGGCCATGGCTGTAGATCTCTGGCAAAGCATCTTTGCGAGCCACATATGGGTTGTCTGCAGGCACGCTGCCGTCCTTGGCGATGCGGATGAGCTTGCCGTGGTGGTTGTCCAGCGTCTGCGCATCGTTGCGGCGCGAATAGCGGTCGCCCAGACTCAGGAACAGCGTGCCGTCACGCGCCTCGGCAATGCGACAGCCAAAGTGGGCGCTGCTTTTGACCTTGGGGCGCTGGCTGAACAGCACTTTCACCTCTTCCAGACTGCGCTCATCACGAGCAATGCGGGCCGTACCCAGCGCCGTGCTGTTCGTACCCTTTTCAGGGCCGGGCTCGGCATAGCAAAAGTAGATGCGGCGGTTGCTGGCGAACTGGCTGTCCGCCACCACATCCAGCAAACCGCCCTGCCCGCCAAAGTCTACGGGTGGCACGCCGCTCAACTCAGACTGCTTTTGCCCCTTGCCATCCAGCAGCCAGAGCTTGCCTGCGCGCTCGCTCAGCACAAAGCGCTGATCGGGCAGCGGGGCAATGGCCCAGCCATTGGCAATACCCGTAGCCAGCACCTCCTGCCGGGGAGCCGTGCCTTGCGCACCGGCGGCCAGCGCCAGCAGGCCGGAGCCCGTCAACGCTGCCAGCCTCAGACGACGAAATGGTGAGCATGTCATCACAAGCGGGCCTTCCATGGTGTTTTGCAGACAGTACCATGCAGGTCATGGATACCGCCAACCGTTCCCCCCTCGCCAGTCTCGCTCGCGCCCCTGATGCAGTCTGGGATTTCGTCATCGTCGGTGCGGGCATGGCCGGCACCTCTACCGCCTGGCAACTGGTTCAGTCGGGCGGCGACGCCCCCCCTTCCGTGCTGGTGCTGGAGCGTGAATCACAGCCCGGCTATCACACCACCGGTCGCTCCGCCGCGCTGTTTGAAGAGCATTACGGCCCCGCGCAAGTGCAGGCCCTGACCCGCGCCAGCCGCGCCTTCTACGATGCGCCGCCCGCTGGCTTTGCCGACGCACCCATCCTCTCGCCACGCGGCGTGCTCTACGTGGGTACGGCCGAGCAAAAGCCGCTGGTCGATGCCGCCTATGCCGAAGCCGCCATCCACTCCCCCAGCACCCGACGCCTGAACGCCGAGCAGCTCAAGGCGCTGGTGCCCGTGCTGAACACCGAAGTGCTGGTGGACGGTTTTCTGGACGACGGCGCACGCGACATTGACGTGCACGGCCTGCACCAGGGCTACATCCGCGGCCTGCGCCAGCGCGGGGGCGAGCTGTGGTGCAACGCTGAAGTGCAAGGCATCACCCGCGCCAACGACCTCTGGCAGATCACCTTGCCGCAAGGCCGCAGCATTCAGGCTAAAACCCTCATCAACGCCGCTGGCGCATGGGCCGATGTGCTGGCCGCCATGGCGGGTGCCGCCCCCATAGGCATTGTTCCCAAGCGCCGCAGCGCCTTCACCTTCCCCGCCCCGCAAGGCATGGATGCCACGCACTGGCCCGCCATCATCAGCGCCGATGAAAACTGGTACATCAAGCCGGATGCGGGCCAGCTGCTGGGCTCGCCCGCCAATGCCGACCCCGTAGCCCCACACGATGTGGTGCCCGAGGAGCTGGACATTGCCACCGGCATTTATCACATCGAAGAAGCCACGACGCTGCAAATTCGCCGCCCATCGCACACCTGGGCCGGATTGCGCTCGTTCGTCGCAGACGGCGAACTGGTGATCGGCTGGGATGCATCGCCCACACCTGTCGCGGGCTTCTTCTGGGTTGCCGGGCAGGGCGGCTACGGCATCCAGAGTGCAGCAGGCTACAGCTTGCTGGCGCGCAACCTGTTGCTCGGCGAGGCGGTTGACTCTTTGCTGGCCGGGCAAGGCGTTCAGACCTGGCGACTCTCGCCCAAGCGCTGCCAGCAGCCCGACTAGAGGCCTGCTCTCAAAAGAAAAGCAGCTTGCGCTTGGTTGGAAACAATTTCAGATAGAAAACCACCTGAAACTCATAACCAACCGGCGCAAACCGCTTTGATTTTGTAGCTACACCCGGCTACTCACCGAGGTGTCGCGCACCAATTCATCAATTCTCGATCTTGGCGAACTGAACAATCTTGGTGTACTTGGCGATTTCGGCCTGGATGTACTTGCCAGCGTCCACCTTAGGGTCGGCCACCACGTTGCCGGTTTCTTCCATCTTCTTGCGGAACTCGGGCGAAGCCAGGGTTTCGTCCAGCGCCTTCTTGAGCTTGGCGGCGATCGGTGCGGACAGGCCCTTGGGCGCCATCATCGCGAACCAGACATTGATGTCCACGTTCTTGTACTGGGGCAGCTCGGACAGGGCCGGAATATCGGGGGTGATGGCCGAACGCTTGGCTTCGGTCGTACCCAGAGCGATGACCTTGCCGGCCTTGATCTGGGGCAGACCACTGGAGAGCACGAACATACCGAATTCGATGTTGTTGCCCACCAGATCGGTGGTCAGCGGTGCAACACCCTTGTAGGGCACATGCATCATCTGCAGCTTGCCCTGCTCCTTGATCATTTCACCGGCCAAGTGCAGGGCTGTGCCCACGCCGGAGCTGCCGTAGCTGAACTTCTCGGGGTTCTTGCTGACCAGGGCGGTGAACTCGGCGGCGTTCTTCACACCCGCCTTGGGCGAGGCCACCAGCACCATGGGCTGCGAGCCGACCATGCCGATGGGTGTGAAGTCGCCAATGTTGTACTTCACGGCCTTGTTGATCAGCTTGGCAATGGCCAGCTCGTTATTGGCACCCACCAGGATGGTGTAGCCGTCGGCAGGCGCTTTGGAGACTTTCTGCGCACCGATAACGCCACCGGCACCGCCCAGGTTTTCGACCACCACAGGCTGACCCAGGCGTGAAGCCAGGCCATCGGCCACAAAACGGCCCACCAGATCGGTGCTGCCACCTGCGGGGTAGCCCACCACCATGGTGATGGCGCGACTGGGGTAGTTGTCAGCTGCGGCGGCGGTACCGGTCAGGCCCACAGTGGCGGCCATCAAGAAAGCTGCAGACAAAGCAGTACGGCGCATCATGTTTGTGTTTTGCATGGATCTATTCCAAATCTGTATGACGTCGATTGTGCGAAAAGCAGCAAAAACATTTGGTGCTGATCCGGCACATAACCGTGCTATTTCAGCACACGCCAGATTCAAAAAGCAGTATTCCGCTCGACGGCCCTATTGAAACCCGTGCGAAGCCTTTACCAAACACCACCAAATACACCAAAAAAGTGAGCACTTGCGCATTCACCAGCGCTCAGTTGCACTGCACCAACTTAGGGTTTGGTGATATCTGCCCAGAACTGTTCAGCCGCTACACCCAGGTGGCGTTTGGGCCGGTACAGGCGGATGTCGAAGTGCACGTCCAGGCTGTTGTCACCGGCGACCGCCAGACGCCCGGCCTGGCAGTCGCCGCGCACCATGAACCAGGGCATCCAGGCCACGCCCAGACCCTTGAGCACGTATTCGTAATTGGCGTCGGCCGAATCGCAGTCAATACAGCGGCGCAGGCGCGGTGCCAGCGGGTGATGGGCCAGGTGGTCTTCCACCAACCGCCCCAGCGCCATGTGGTGGGAAAAGGCCAGATACGGTACCGGCGGAGCACCCGGGTGTGCGGCTTGGCTCAGATCGTGTATCGGGCGGCCATGGGCATCGGCCTTGGCCACGGGCACCAGCTTGTCGTGGGCCACGGTCAGATGGCTGAACTGGCGGCCATCAAGCCGCACGGCAATGGCGGCGTGGTGATAGAGCAGGGAAAAACTCACCTCGCCGCGCTGCAGCATGACCACGGTTTCCTCGAGCGTGCGGGTGACGATGCGCATCTCTGCGCTTTGCAACACGCTGCTGTAGCGCGCCAGCCAGTCGGCAACGATGGTGCGCGCCAGCGTGCGGCCCGTGGCCAGGGTAATGATGTGGGCTTGGCGGCCCGCCACGGCCTGCAGCTCGTCATGGGACTGGGCCAGCGTGCGCACCAACTGCTCTGCCGTGTCTTTAAAGGCTTCGCCTGCAGGCGTCAGCCGTACCGGGCCACTGCCGGACTCGATCAATGCCGTGCCCGCCCAGGCTTCGAGCGCACGAATTCGGCGACCAAAGGCGGGGTGGGTGACATGGCGCAGCTCTGCCGCACGGGTAAAGCTGCGCTCCTGGGCCAGGAGCAGAAAGTCTTCCAGCCATTTGCTTTGCATGGCCAGAATCCGATCCTGGCTTAGCCGCGTGCTGCAGCCTGCAGCGTGGCGCGGGTGGCGATCGCGGCTTCGCGCGCTGCCTTGGCAAAGTCATCGCCCTGACCCGCGTAAAGAATAGCGCGCGAGGAGTTGATGATGATGGGGCCGCCGCCAATGCGGGCCGCCTTGACGGTGGCCACGGCATCGCCACCCTGTGCGCCCACACCGGGAATCAGCAAGGGCATCGTGGGAGCCACGGCGCGCACGCGCTCGATTTCGCTGGGGCGGGTTGCGCCTACTACCAGACCCAGCTGACCGTTGGTGTTCCAGGGGCCCTGGGCCAGCTTGGCCACATGCTCAAACATGGCAGGGTTACCGGGCACATCGGCCAGGTGCTGCGCCTGCAGATCGTCACCGCCGGGATTGGAGGTACGGCACAGCAGAAAGGCGCCCTTGCCTTCGTACTTGAGGTAAGGCGTGATGGAGTCAAAGCCCATGAAGGGCGACAAGGTCACGGCATCGGCACCGTAGCGCTCAAAGGCTTCCTTGGCGTACTGCTCGGCAGTAGAGCCGATGTCGCCACGCTTGGCATCCAGAATCACGGGCACATGGGGTGCCACGCGGCGCATATGTTCCATCAGCTTTTCCAGCTGATCTTCGGCGCGGTGAGCGGCGAAGTAGGCAATCTGGGGCTTGAAGCTATTCACCAGATCGTGAGTGGCATCGACGATGGCTGCACAGAAGTCGTAAATCTTGGACGCATCGCCCTTCATTGCGCCGGGGAAGCGGCTGGGTTCAGGGTCCAGACCCACGCACAGCATGGAGTCATTGCGCGTGGACGCGTCGCGCAGCATGTCGAGAAAATTCATAAAGGGAGATTTTAATTGCTCGCCTCTTCCAAGCCCCGCTGCAGGTCTTGCACCAAGCCGCAAAACAAATCGCACGCACCAGCTCAGTGACACCGAGGAAGCGCCGCCGCGCACCGACGGTGTCGTCCCCATCCCGCGAAGCGAGTGAGGGGGAAGCGGCGCAGCCGCTCAGGGGGAGAAGATCATTCCGGGGGAGATAATCCAGCCCATGCCTTCGTTCACGCCCAAACAGCTCATTCTTCTTGTTCTTCTCACCATCGTCTGGGGCCTGAACTGGCCCGTGATGAAACTGGGCGTACAGCACTTTCCCCCGCTGTCGTTCCGCATGGTCAGCATGTGGATCGGCCTGCCGATTCTGGCCATCTTTGTCGCCAGCAAAGGCCTGCCGCTGACCATTCCGCGCAGCTACTGGGGACAGCTGGCCAAGCTCACCCTCTTCAACATGGTGCTCTGGCACTGTCTGATCATCATTGCTATCCCCACGCTCTCCAGCGGCCGCGCGGCGATTCTGGGCTACACCATGCCCATCTTCTCGGCCGTCTTCGGCAGCCTGTTCTTCAAGGACAAGCTCGGCCCGCGCGCCTGGGCGGGCGTGGGCGCTGCTTTTTTAGGCGTTTTGCTGCTGTTGTGGCACGAGGTGGGCGCTTTAGGCAGCAAGCCCCTGGGCGTGATGCTGATGCTGATTGCCGCCGCTGGCTGGGCCTGGGGCACACAACTGCTGCGCCGTACCGAAGCGCCTGTGCCTTTGATGACGCTGTCGCTGTGGATGGTGGCCATCACCACCGTGGTACTGACCGTATTGGCCTTTACCTTTGAGCGAAAACAGTGGCACGCCCCCGACCAGAGCGCGATGGCTGCTATCGCTTTCAATGGCGTTCTGGTGCTGGGCTTTGCCCAGGCCGTCTGGTTTTACCTGGCCCGCAGCCTGCCGCCCGTGGCCTCCACACTGAGCGTGATGATGATCCCGGTGCTCGGCGTCTTTGTCGGTGCCTGGTGGCTGGGCGAAGTGCTGCACTGGCAGGACTGGACGGCCGTGTGCCTGATGGTGGTGGCGATTGCTTCTGTGTTGTGGCCTAGCAAGAGGGCTTGAGGTCTTTTGATGCTCTAGCCCTTATGAGTTAAGCGCTGTAAGCTATTGTTTTTGATTGTTCTTCGTCGCAAGCGACAGAGGCCGGGATTTCGCCCCGGCGGGCGACCTTCTTTTCTTGCTCGTGCAAGCAAAGAAGGCAAAAGAACACGACCCGACTGTCTGCGTCCCTGCGCTTCGCTACGGGCAAACCTGCGTCACGCCACACGGGTGAGTGCGGGTTCGGACGGCCTGCCAGACGTATGACGAAATTGACTTAAGGCGCTTATTTCAATTGTGCAAGCAGCTATCAAAATTGACAAAAAAGCTATCCCGTATCCGGTATTGGCCCTTGTGACCACGCCTGCGACGGCGACCTCTTGGGGCTGGCAGTTGCACCGCAGAGTGCAACTGCATCGTCGTCAAATTTGCGGCAACTTGTTTGAACGGAGCGCTGCAAGCGCACAGTGAGTTTTGCCGCACAGCCTCAAGAGGTTGACGGCGCAGGTTGCCCGCAGGCGAAGCCGGAGGGACGTGGGCAGTAGGGGCTGTGCTCTTTGCTTACTTTCTGGCACGCCAGAAAGTGAGTCGCCTGCCGGGGCGAAATCCCGGCCTCTGCAAACAAATAAAGCATGCCGTCGATTCAAAAACAAACCAAACCAGCACCTAGCTCAATCACAGCAAGCGCTACCCGCTACAAAAACAAAAGCGCACTGCGTTTCCACAGTGCGCTTCATGGCCATGAGCTAAGCGAAAGGTTTACGCCGCTTGATGCTGGGCACCGCGTGCCTGCATAAACTTGCCCAGTCCGACCACCAGCACAGCACCGGCGGCAGCCGCCACGTAGTGCAACCAGGGATGAGCCATGGTGTAGCCGTGCAGCAGGTTGTCGTTGACGATGGTTTCACCGCCCACCCAGCCGATCAGCGCTGCACCCAGCGTGATGATGACGGGGAAGCGTTCCATCAGCTTGATCATCAGCGTGGAGCCAAAAACCACCAGAGGGATGGAGATGGCCAGGCCCAGGATCAGCAGAACCATATTGCCCTGCGCAGTGGCGGCCACGGCGATCACGTTGTCCAGGCTCATCACCAGGTCGGCGATCAGAATGGTGCGAATGGCGACCATCATCGAGCCATTACCCTTGGATTCGCCGTCGCCGTCTTCCTCACTCGTCAGCAGCTGGTAGCCGATCCACAGCAGCAGCACGCCGCCGATGACCTGCAGGAAGGAGAGCTCCAGCAGCTTGGCGGCCACCACCGTCAGCACAATGCGCAGCACCACGGCGGCGCCAGAGCCAAACATGATGGCTTTTTTCTGCTGTGCGGGGGGAAGTGAGCGTGCGGCGAGCGCAATCACGACGGCGTTGTCGCCAGAGAGGATGATGTTGATCCAGATGATCTTCACCAGACCGATCCAGAAATCGGCGCTATTGAGAAATTCCATTTGTAACTCCACTGTTATGAATGTGAAAGCGCCGCTTGAGGCGGCGCTTTCTTTTAAGAGTGGAGGCAGTTTAGGGGCCTGAGCCCACTTTGCCAGTTCGTAATACTGCGTAAATTCAGCGCAGCATTACGAACTCTGCACAGGACTTACTTCTTCAGCAGGCCTTGCAGCAGGCGACCCATTTCGGATGGGTTGCGAGTGATGGTGAAGCCGCACTCTTCCATGATCGCCAGCTTGGCATCTGCAGTGTCAGCGCCACCGGAGATCAGGGCACCTGCGTGGCCCATGCGCTTGCCGGGAGGAGCAGTCACGCCAGCGATGAAGCCGACGATTGGCTTCTTCATATTGGCCTTGCACCACATGGCGGCTTCAGCTTCATCGGGTCCGCCGATTTCACCGATCATGATCACGGCATCGGTGTCGGGATCGTCGTTGAAAGCGCGCATCACGTCGATGTGCTTCAGGCCGTTGATGGGGTCGCCACCAATACCGACAGCGGAAGACTGGCCAATGCCCAGTTCCGTCAGCTGAGCCACAGCTTCGTAAGTCAGCGTGCCGGAGCGCGAGACCACGCCGATGCGGCCCTTCTTGTGGATGTGACCGGGCATGATGCCGATCTTGATTTCGTCAGGCGTAATCAGACCGGGGCAGTTGGGGCCCAGCAGCAGAGTTTCCTTGCCGCCAGCCGCCACCTTGGCGCGCATTTTGTTGCGCACTTCCAGCATGTCGCGGACAGGGATGCCTTCGGTAATGCAGATGGCCAGATCCAGGTCGGCTTCAACCGCTTCCCAGATGGCAGCAGCAGCACCTGCGGGAGGCACATAGATCACGGACACGGTAGCGCCAGTTTCCTTGGCGGCGTCTTTGACGGAACCAAAGATTGGGATGTCGAAAATCTTTTCGCCAGCCTTCTTGGGGTTCACACCGGCGACGAAGCAGTTCTTGCCGTTCGCGTATTCCTGGCACTTTTCAGTGTGGAATTGACCAGTCTTGCCAGTAATGCCCTGGGTAATGACTTTGGTGTCTTTATTGATAAAGATCGACATGTGTGTATCTCCGGGGCGTATTACTTAACGGCAGCGACGATTTTTTCAGCCGCTTCAGCCATGGTGTCGGCAGCAATGATGGGCAGACCGGAGTCAGCCAGAATTTGCTTGCCCAGCTGTTCGTTGGTGCCCTTCATGCGCACAACCAGAGGCACGCTCAGGTTCACGGCCTTGCAGGCTGTGACCACGCCGTTGGCAATGGTGTCGCACTTCATGATGCCGCCGAAGATGTTGACCATGATGCCCTTGACTTCAGGGTTCTTGAGCATGATCTTGAAGGCTTCGGTGACCTTCTCGGCTGTTGCGCCGCCGCCCACGTCCAGGAAGTTGGCTGGCTCGCCGCCATACAGCTTGATGGTGTCCATGGTGGCCATGGCCAGGCCCGCACCGTTCACCAGGCAGCCGATGTTGCCGTCCAGCGAGATGTAGGCCAGATCGAACTTGGAAGCTTCGATTTCAGCAGCGTCTTCTTCGTCCAGGTCACGCAGAGCCACCAGATCGGGGTGACGGAACAGCGCGTTCGGGTCGAAGTTGAACTTCGCATCCAGAGCCATCAGGTTGCCCTTGGAGTCGCAGTTCAGGGGGTTGATTTCCACCAGCGACGCGTCGGTTTCCATGTAGCACTTGTAGATCTTGGCGAAGATGTCTACGGCTTGATCAATGGAAGCGCCTTCCAGACCGATGGCAGCGGCCACCTTGCGCGATTGCGCTTCGGTGATACCGGCCAGCGGGTCGATCATTTCGGTAACGATCTTCTCGGGAGTGGAATGAGCCACTTCCTCGATGTCCATGCCGCCTTCGCTCGAAGCGATCAGCGCAACCTTTTGCGTAGCGCGGTCAGTCACCAGCGACACATACAGTTCGTTCTTGATTTCGGCGCCATCTTCGATGTACAGGCGGCGAACCTTCTGGCCTGCGGGGCCAGTCTGGTGCGTCACCAGCTGCATGCCCAGAATCTGCTCAGACAGCTTCTGCACGTCGTCGATGGTCTTGGCAACCTTCACACCACCACCCTTGCCGCGGCCACCCGCGTGAATCTGGGCCTTCACGACCCATACGGGGCCACCGAGCTTCTGGGCTGCTTCAACAGCCTCTTGCACTGTGAATGCAGGAATGCCACGGGGAACGGGCACACCAAAATGGCGCAAGATTTCCTTGCCTTGGTATTCATGAATCTTCATGACTTTGTCTCTCTGAACTGAGGGGAAATACCCGCTTGTCGCAGACTCTGTAGAGCCTGGCCATCGGGTTCTTATGACATGGCGAGGAGGAATGTACCATGCTGCACCGCGCAAAACGACCCCTCAATATGCGCAGAATCCACAATTTCGCGCATCTTTGTCGCGTTCGCGAAATTGCTGCAATGTATTGAATTCGTTGGAAAAATCATCTCTACACGATATTTTTTCTTCCCGCAACTTTCTTATGTCTTATATAAAAGTGAAGGGCCTTGGACCACTCATGGCGGGCAGGCTGGCAATGTGCTGACAACCGGTAATAGTCACAGCATGAACTAGGCCATTTGTGGGTGATTTGCCTAAAACACAGGCAACGCGCATCCCACCTCATATTCAAGGACAATCGACGCCGGAAAGCGGCAATGGTGCCGCAGGCAGCGGCATGAAAACAATCAAATGCGCGCGCCGGTGCAGGAGAAAATGCAATGGCAAAAGTCTTTATCGACGGTGAAGCAGGGACCACAGGTCTGCAAATCCGTGATCGTCTGGTGGATTTCGCAGGTGTAGAGCTGGTCAGTATCGACCCCGCACTGCGCAAAGACCCTGCCGCCAAACGTGCCCTGATTGCCGGTGTCGATCTGGTCATTCTGTGCCTGCACGACGATGCAGCCCGCGAAACCGCCGCCATGGTGGACTCCATCACCGCAGAAACGGGCCGCGCCATCAAGATCATTGATGCATCGACCGCCCACCGCACGGCCCCCGATTGGGTCTATGGCTTCCCCGAACTGCGCGCAGGCCAGCTCGACGCCGTAAAGAGCGCCACCCGCGTCTCCAACCCCGGCTGCTACGCCACGGGCGCCATCGCCCTGCTGGCTCCGCTGGTGGCTGCGGGCCTGATTCCTGCGGACTTCCCCGTGAGCCTGCCTTCCGTGTCCGGCTACAGCGGCGGCGGCCGCCCCATGATCGAAGCCTATGAGGCCGGCAGCGCCGCGCCTTACGAGGCTTATGCACTGGGCCTGTCGCACAAGCATGTCCCCGAAATCCTGCACTACACCGGCATGACACGCCGCCCCGTGTTCATCCCCGCAGTCAGCAACTTTGTCCAAGGCATGCTGGTGCAACTGCCGCTGCACCTCGACCTGCTTCCCGGCGCGCCCAAGGCCGCCGACCTGCACGATGCACTGGCCAGCCACTACGCCGCCACCAACACGCCCGCCAACTGGGTCAGCGTGCTGCCCCCGACAGACGATAACAAGCTGGCCGCCGACACCTTGGCCAACACCAACAAGCTGGAGTTGCGCGTGTTTGCCAACGAGCAATACCGCCAGGCCGTACTGATTGCGCGTCTGGACAATCTGGGCAAGGGCGCCAGCGGCGCTGCCGTGCAGAACTTGCAGATCATGCTGGGCCTGTAAGCAGCCCCGAGCAGTACAAAAACGGCCCGTATGGGCCGTTTTTTTCGTCTACGCTTTGCTTCTGAAACCAGAGCAGCCAGCGCACATCGATAGCTAGATTTATGCAAAAAATGGCACGAAACCAAGTCAATACAAGCACAAGCAGCTATGCATTCAGGAGTGACTTCTGGAGCAAGCAGGCATGACCCAGACGGACACCACAGACAAAGCCACGCTTATCGGCCTGCTGGCCGTGCTCTGCTGGAGCTGCACCATAGGCCTGATGCGCGCCGTGGCTGAGCCACTGGGGGCTGTGGGCGGTGCTGCAGCGCTCTACACCACAGCAGCCGTCTGCATTGCCGTGGCGCGCGGGCGCAAAGGCTGGCGTGAAGTGGCCCGCTGGCGCGAAATGCACCCAGTTTATCTCTGGGGCTGCGGCGCGCTGTTTGTGATTTATGAGATCTGCCTGTCCGTCGCCGTGGGGCTGGCTCATGATCGCGCTCAGGCCATGGAGATCGGCGTTATCAACTACCTCTGGCCCAGCCTCACCATCGCCCTGGCCGTGCTCTGCCGCCAGCAATTCGCGCGCTGGTGGCTGTGGCCCGGCTTGCTGATTTGCCTGTGGGGTCTGGCCCGCGTGCTGGGTGGTGAGAGCTTCAGCCTGTTCACGCTGTGGGGCCATGTGCAAGGTAACCCGCTGGCCTACGGCATGGCCTTTGCCGCCGCACTGCTCTGGCCCACCTATTCGCTGCTGGCACGCCGCTATGGCGCAGGCTTTAACGCCGTGGGTTTGTTTGTCACGGGCACGGTCCTCGTGTTGTGGCTGCAATGGTTCAGGCTGGATGCTGCACCCGCCATGCAATGGTCATGGACTGCTGGTGCGCAACTGTTCATGGCCGGCGCGCTGACAGCGCTGGGCTATAGCTGCTGGGAACACGGCATTCAGCACGGCAAGCTGGCCGTGCTGGCGGCGGCCTCGTATTTCACGCCCGTGCTCTCGGCCTTGATGGCCAGTTTGCTGCTGCAAGTGCTGCCGGGCTGGAGCTTCTGGCAAGGCGTGGCGCTGGTTACGCTGGGGTCGTTGATCTGCTGGTGGGCGACGCGCAGTCAATAAGAACGGATCTAGGAATAAAAAGGCATCCAGCGCTTGATGGAATTGCGCTAGCAGCTACTAAATCAGGAGTAATTCTGATGTGTCAGCTACGCCGTCAGCCAGATGCCAACGCCCAGCACCACGGCGTGTACGCCCATCAAAAGCCACAGCAGCGTCCACGAAGGCTCGGCCATGTCTTCCAGCAAGCCGTGCACCTTGTCGCCCAGAAAAGCGCGCAGCGCCGGGTCGCCCTTGCTGGCCTCGGTACCCCACTCGGTGCGGGTCTGCCCCCATTCGTCCATCAAGTCAGACAGCGGCAGGCGGTTGAGCACGGTGCGCACCACCCACTGCACGGCGCGGCCGTCGCCAATCCACGGTTTCAGGTGTTCCATGGCGGCGCTCATGGTCAGCAGGTCGGCCGTTTTGTGCATGGCCTTGTGCGCACGGGGCATGGATTCCACGCGCTGCGCCAGCATCTCGGCCAGCCGCTGCGACAGGCCCTGGCCGTAACGCGCCACCAGTTTGCCCGTGGCGCGAGCCCGCCCGATTTGCAAGCCGACAAAGACATAGGCCGGAATGATGAACACCAGCAGCAAGGCCACCACCAGTGACGGTGAAAACAGCAGGGTAATAAAGGCCCCCGCGCCGCCCGCGTGGGCTGCTGCGGGCATGCCAGGCCCATTCAGCCGCGTGAAGTAGAACGCGGTCGTGGTGCAGCCCAGCACCAGCGCCAGTGCAAGACCGAGCATCAAGCCGCCCAGCAGGGATTTACCGGCACTCAGGCCAACGCGCAGGGCGGATGGGGAGTCTGAATTCGAGGCGGCAGTGGGCATGCAGGGGTCCTTTGCATCACAGAGTCAAACAGGTGGCTGAATCAATCAGCCTCATCACCTTCGTTGAGGTCTGAGTATGGTGCCTCTCGCAAAACTCGCGAAGCCACGCCTGAGGAAAATCCCCGCGACGCCATAAAGCGCAGTTGCTTGGCCTTTTCCTTGATATCGGCGGGCGGCGTACCAAAGCGCTTGCACCACAGCTCGCGGGCGCGCTCCAGCTCGGTGTCGCGCAATTGCTCGCTGGCGTTGCGCACCATTTCATCGTCCAGCCCTTTGCTGCGCAGCTCATGCACCAGCCGCGCCGTGCCAAAGCGGCTGGCCTTGCTGTGAATGACGGAGTCCACCACCCGCTGCTCGCTGATGAAGCCGCGCTTTTCCAGCTCATCCAGGGTGGCGCGCAGGTCATCACCCTCTTCCACATGCGGCATCAGCTTGCGCTGCAACTCCAGCCGCGAATGCTCGCGCTGACTGAGCAGCTTCAAGGCGCGACCTTTGAGCGAGAGCCTGGCAAAGCTCATGAACACATCTCCACAACAAAAAAGCGCAGGGGTTACCTGCGCAAAGATGGCAAACTTTTCAAAACGGGCGCGGGCCAAGCGAGGGACAGCGAGCAAGGGCCGTCCCCAGCGGGGCTATCGTCCCCTCCCGTAGCGCGCAGCGCTTAGAGAGAGGGGAAGTGCGCCGCACCTCAGGGATATCAGCTGATCACGCCGTCTTCATCCACGGCTGCATTCTTGTCCGCCTTCTTGCCCTTGGCAGGCTTGGCCGCTTCTTCACCCACAGCACCGGGCAGCGGGGCAATGCCAAGACTGTCGCGCACCTTGTTTTCAATTTCAAAGGCCAGAGCGGGGTTCTCACGCAGAAATTCACGCGAGTTGTCACGACCTTGGCCGATTTTTTCGCCGTTGTAGGCATACCAGGCACCGCTCTTGTCCAGAATCTTGGCAGTCACGCCCATGTCCAGAATTTCGCCTTCGCGGCTGATGCCTTCGCCGAACAGAATGTCGAACTCAGCGGTCTTGAAGGGAGGCGAAACCTTGTTCTTCACGACCTTGACCTTGGTTTCGTTGCCGATAACCTCGTCACCCTTTTTGATGCTGCCGGTGCGGCGAATGTCCAGACGCACAGAGGCGTAGAACTTCAGCGCGTTACCGCCAGTAGTAGTTTCTGGCGAACCAAACATCACGCCAATCTTCATGCGAATCTGGTTGATGAAGATGACCATGCAGTTGGTCTTCTTGATGGTGGCGGTCAGCTTGCGCAGTGCCTGGCTCATCAGACGGGCTTGCAGGCCGGGCAGGGAATCGCCCATTTCGCCTTCGATTTCAGCCTTGGGGGTCAGCGCAGCGACCGAGTCAATCACGATCAGATCCACAGCACCAGAGCGCACCAAGCTGTCGCAAATTTCCAGAGCCTGCTCACCCGTGTCAGGCTGACTGATCAGCAACTCATTGAGGTTCACACCCAGCTTTTGGGCGTAACCCGTGTCCAGGGCGTGCTCGGCATCAATAAAGGCGCAGGTGCCAGCCAGCTTTTGCATTTCGGCAATGACCTGCAGCGTCAGCGTGGTCTTGCCCGACGATTCAGGGCCGTAGATTTCGATCACGCGGCCACGGGGCAGCCCACCTACGCCCAGCGCAATATCCAGACCCAGCGAACCGGTGGAAACCACCTGAATGTCCTGAATCGCTTCACCTTCACCCAACTTCATGATGGTGCCTTTGCCAAACTGCTTTTCAATCTGGGCGAGGGCAGCAGCCAGCGCTTTGGATTTTTCGCTGTTGGCGTCGTTGGTCTTGGCGATGGCGTTCATTTCAGGCTCCGGGTAAGTTGGGTGACTGTCTGTGATTCAACCTGTTTTTGTATTCAGGCTGGATGCTTGAACAGTAGTTTATGGGCTTGTACTGGCCTCGTGTTTAAATATTTAGTCAGTTTGCCTTACTATTGTTTATGAGCGAAATTTCCCCGGTCACCCCTCCTCAAGACGTCTGGCGGCAAACCCATCTGGGCCGTCTGCTGGGCCACGCCATGCGCCGTTTCGATGCACGGGTGCTGCAGCTCATGGCCCGCGATGTAGAAGTGCCACTGGCGTTATCCAACCTCGCTGCGCGCGACAAGGTGGGGGCCGCGCATGTCCACATCACGCGGCATCTGTCGCTGGCGGGCGACCGCATTACAGATCTGGCCGAGAAGGCCGGCATGACCAAGCAGGCCATGGCCGATCTGGTTCTGCAATGCGAGTCCTGGGGCCTGGTCACGCGCGAAATCGACCCGCACGATGCGCGCGCCAAGCGTGTGCGTTTTACCGAGGCAGGGCTGGCCTGGCTGCACGCCTTTCATGCCGCTGTCACGCAGGCTGAAACCGAGTTTCGCGAAGCCGTGGGTGACGATGTCGCGACCGTTGTAGCGCTGGGGCTGGAGGCTTACGCCGACGGTTACTGACGCCCGCTGGCCGCTGCCAAAAATTCCGCATAGCAAGCAGAGCCCCTCTCTACAATGGCTGCAAAAGTGCAACCAGCACAGATAACAGCAGGAGACAGAGATGCGCATACTGATTGCCGAAGACGACCAGGTGCTGGCCGATGGATTGCTGCGCACGCTGCGCAGCTCGGGTGCCGTGGTCAGCCATGTGGCCAATGGCAGCGAGGCCGATACCGCCTTGCTGACCAGCAGCGAATTTGATTTGCTGATTCTCGATCTGGGCCTGCCCAAGGTGCATGGACTGGAGGTTCTCAGGCGGCTGCGCGGGCGCGGTGATGCGCTGCCGGTGCTGATTCTGACGGCCGCCGACTCCATTGAGGAGCGCGTACAAGGCCTGGACTATGGTGCCGACGATTACATGGCCAAGCCCTTTGCCCTGTCCGAGCTGGAAGCGCGTGTGAGGGCTCTGACACGGCGCGGCATGGGAGGGGCAAGCTCCACCATCAAGCATGGTCCGCTGATCTATGACCAGACCGGCCGCGTGGCCACCATTGACGGCAAGATGATCGAGCTGTCTGCCCGTGAGCTGGGCCTGCTGGAAGTGCTGCTTCAGCGCGCGGGCCGTCTGGTCAGCAAAGACCAACTGGTAGAGCGCCTGTGCGAGTGGGGCGAAGAGGTGAGCAACAACGCCATCGAGGTCTATATCCACCGCCTGCGCAAGAAGATCGAGAAGGGGCCGATTCGCATCGCCACCGTGCGCGGTCTCGGCTACTGTCTGGAAAAAATCCCCAGCTGAAACGACTTCTCAATTCATAGCTACTAGCGCTTACTCATAAAGGGCTAGCGGCCAAAAATGCTTAAAACCACCGAGCCGCCGTCTTGAAGATCTTTCAGCGTGAGCAGCGCTCCCTCTTTGGCGAGATCCTCGACTGGATGCTCACGCCCCTGCTGCTGCTGTGGCCCGTCAGTCTGGCTCTGACCTGGCTGGTGGCACAGGGCCTGGCCAACAAGCCGTTCGACCGTGCGCTGGATTACAACGCGCAGGCGCTGGCGCAGCTGGTCATCGTGCAGCGCGGCAAGGTGCAGTTCAATCTGCCGCAGTCGGCCAGCGAGATTTTGCGGGCCGATGAGTCGGACACCGTGTTCTTTCAGGTCAGCGGCACCAAGGGCGAGTATCTGGCCGGTGAGCGCGACCTGCCCCGCCCGCTCGTCACAGAGGAAGAGCCACCCACTGGCACCGTGCTGCTGCGCGATCAGGAGTACAAGGGCATTGATTTGCGCGTGGCCTATATCTGGGTGCGCATGCCCCTGCCGGGCGAGCCTAGCGCGCTGGTGCAAGTCGCCGAGACACGTGAAAAACGCAGCGTACTGGCCACAGAAATCATCAAGGGCGTGATGCTGCCGCAGTTCGTCATCTTGCCGCTGGCGGCGCTGCTGGTGTGGCTGGCGCTGGCGCGGGGCATCAAGCCGCTGCACCGACTCGAAGAGCGCATCAGAGCCCGCAAACCCGAAGACCTGTCGCCCATCAACCACAAGGATGTGCCGCTGGAGGTGGTGCCGCTGGTCGATTCGGTCAACGACCTGCTGCAGCGGCTCGATGGCTCCATCGTCACACAGAAACGCTTTCTGGCCGATGCGGCGCATCAGCTCAAGACCCCGCTGGCAGGTCTGCGCATGCAGGCTGATCTGGCCCAGCGCGAGGGCACGAATACCGAGGATCTGAAGCGTTCGCTGGCGCAGATCGGCCGCTCATCCATGCGCGCCACCCATACCGTCAACCAGTTGCTGGCGCTGGCGCGGGCCGAAAGCGCCGTGCCCGTCATGCAGGGCTGCAATCTGGTGCGCATCGTCACCGATGTGTTTCAGGACTGCCTGCCGCGCGCCATGGACAAGCACATTGACCTGGGCTACGAGGGTGCCAGCGCCAGCACACCCGGCGTCTGGCTCAATGGCAATGCCACGCTGCTGACGGAGCTGGTGCGCAACCTGATGGACAACGCCATTAACTACACGCCATCGAGCAGCGAACACCCCGGCATGGTCACCGTGCGCGTACAGGCCGATCACTTTGGCCAGGTGCTGCTGCTACAGGTGGAGGACTCAGGCCCCGGCGTGCCGCAGTCCGAGCGCGAGCTGATTTTTCAGCCCTTTTACCGCGCGCTGGGCACCGAGGCCGATGGCTCAGGACTGGGCCTGCCCATCGTCATGGAAATCGCACGCCAGCATGGTGCGCAGGTGCTGCTCCAGGACACCAGACCCGGCCACACACCGCCGGGCGCACTGTTTACCGTGCGCTTCAAGGCCATGCCCGGGCAGCGCTGAGCAGCCCTTATGCGCCCAATTTGCAGTGGTCCGAGTAGCGGAAATTGCGTATTCCGTAACTAGACAGTTACCCTAGAATGAATTTCACTATAGGTTGTGCCGTGAGTCAGCGCTAGCGCTCTTCGGATGTAATCAATTTGGAATCACCGGATCCTGGGAACATTTTCATGCAACGTCGCCATTTCATCTGCTCCGCCACCGCTGCGGCCATCGCCTCTTCTTTCTCCGGCCTGAGCATGGCGCAGGAGGCCTCACGCCCACTGCGCATCGTCGTGCCCTTCCCTGCCGGCGGCCCTACCGACATGGTGCCCCGCAACATGCAGGACGTGCTGATCAAGCTGCTGGGCGGCCAGCCCGTGGTGATTGAAAACAAGGCCGGCGCAGGCGGCTCCATCGGCATGGCCGAAGTGGCCCGCACCACCGACGGCGTAACCTTCGGCATCGCCACTCTGTCTACGCACGGCGTGAACCCTGCCGTGTTCAAGAAGCTGCCCTACGACGCGATCAAAGACTTCGTCGGTGTGACCGAGATCGTCAAGGCACCCGGCGTGCTGGTGATCAACCCCAAGCTCATCCCCGTCAAGACCTTTGCCGAATTCGTGGCCTACTTGAAGGCCAACCCCGGCAAGGTGTCCTATGCCACGCCTGGCAACGGCACCATCGGCCATATGTGGGGCGCCCAGTTCCTCAAGAGCACGGGCACCGAGATGCACCACATTCCCTACCGTGGTTCCGCTCCGGCCATCAACGACGTGCTGGGCGGCCAAGTGCCTGTGTATTTCGACCAGGTGAACTCTTCTCTGCCTCACATCAAGTCGGGCAAGGTGCGTGCGCTGGCCGTGTCCTGGCATGAACGCCTGGATGTGCTGCCCGATGTGCAGACCTATGCACAAGCCGGTCACCCCGACCTGAACGAGCCATCCTGGTTCGGTCTGGTGGCCCCCAAGAACACGCCCACCGCGCAAGTGGATCGCGTGCAAAAGGCCATCATCGCTGCACTCAAGGACCCAGCCGTCAAGCAGCGCATGGCTGATCAAGGCCTGTACCCCTCGGGCACATCGAGCGCCGACTTCACCAAGCAGATCGCCAGCGAAGTGGCCAAGATGAAGAAGCTGGCTGCAGCCTCCAATATTCAGATGGATTAAAAACAGGAGCTGCTTGCGCTCGTCGCAACTGCTTTTGACAACAAAAAGGCCTGCATCTGCAGGCCTTTTTTACGCTGACAGCTATCAAAAATTACTTTGAGCAAGCCTGCAACGCTCTGGGCAGCAGGTTCTTGCCCACCAGCAGCGCCACATCGTTCCTGAAGCTGGCCGTGGCCTTGGGCAGGCGCAACGCATAGGTAGTCACCTCGGGGCGCTCCTGCACCACGCGCGCGGTGCGCACGCCCTGACGCGTAAAGATGCCCAGCTGGCGCTGTGCCGCTTCTTCTGTAGAGAAGCGACCTAGCGACAGGCCGGGCTCCAGATTGCCGCCTGCGCGGTCAAAGTCGATGTTCATCAGGCGCAGCTCGCCGCGCTTGCGGTCCAGAAACTCGGCATCGGGGAACTTGCCCATGTAGACCATCCAGCGGCCGTTCTGGTGGCTGGGCACCAGCTCCCAGTCGCCCTTGGCTTTGCTGGCCAGCGCGCGGCGAATGCTGTCGGCCTGACTTTCTTCAATATTGCCGGCCTGATAGCAGGTCTCGGGCTCCTTGGCCGCCTTGGCTTCTTTCAGCTCTTTTTCTTTAGCCTCTTTGGCTTCCTTCGCCTCCTTGACCGCTAAATCAGCGGCCTCTGCCTTGCCGTCTTTGCCCTCGGGTTTGGCTTCTTGCTCAGGCTCTGGCTTGGGGGCGGGTGCGCTGTCGTCCACCACCGGCGGCTCGGCTTCTTGCGGTGCAGATTCGGCAGGCTCGCTGCCCTTATCCTGCGGGGCATCCTGCTTTGGCAGCACCAGCGCATCGGGCTTGATCTGCTCTTGCGTACGCTGCGGCTCGGACTGCACTTCCGGTGCCAGCCCCATGCTGGCCAGATAGCCGTGGCTCCACATGTAGTAGCCCGCGTTACCCAGCAGCAGCAGCAAGAAAATGATTCTCAGCATAAATCTTCCTCGAATGCCGTCTTAATTTTGCAGCGGGCTGCTCGCCGGACGCACGCTGATTTCAGAACTGGTCACCGCCTGCAGGCCCGTGGCTGTGCGCACCATGAAACCGCCATCCGCCGCCACGCCTTCGGCCATGCCGCTGGTGCCGTCGCTCAGATTCACCTCTCGGCCCGCCAGTAGGTCCCGCTGGGCAAAGCGGGGCAGCAAGGGCGCAAAGCCGTGCTGGGCAAAGGCCTGCACCTCGGCCACCAGCGCCGGCAATATGCAGGCCAGTGCCGTGGGGGCGTCCAGCGCCATATCCAGCTCCTGCAAACAAGCCGGGGCCGTACGCATGCCGTCGCCGGGGCGAGAACGCACATTGATGCCAATGCCAATCACCACATAGCGCGGCGCGCTCATATCGTGCTGATGGGTACCGACAAAACTGGCGGTCTCAATCAGAATGCCGGCCAGCTTGCGGTCGCCTTCCAGCCACAGATCGTTAGGCCATTTGATGCCAATCTTGGGCGCACGCCCTGCTGCGGGCAGGCGGGGCTGCAGGCTCTCGGCCACGCTCACGCCCACAGCCAGCGACAGGCCAGACCAGTCTTTTGGTGCCAGTGGTAGACCCAGAGAGAACATCAACGAATCACCCACACCACTGACCCAGTTGCGCCCCAGCCGCCCACGGCCTTGCGTTTGCTGCTCTGCAATCAGGAGTACCGGATCGGTCAATCCATCGCGCGCACGGCGCATAAGTTCGGTGTTGGAGGAATCGATGCTAGGCAGCACCTCGACCGTAAAGCCCGGCAGCTGCGGTGCAATCGCTTCCCACAAAGCTTCGGCATTCCAGTGAATCGGCTGAGTCATTTCTTCTATCCAAATCTAAAAACTGGCGCACCCTACGTAAGGGATGCCGAGCAAGAGCCGCCTCGCGGCGAAGGCATCGTCCCCCTCCCGAAGAGAGAGGGGGAAGGCGCAAGGCGCAAGGCGCCTCAGGGGGAGTTACTTCCCCCCCGGCATCGGCGGTCTCCAGCCCCGCTTGGGGGCCAGCATGGTGCCCCGGCAGTCGGCTGCACCGCAATAGCAGGCGTATTCGGCCTTGAGCTTGGCGGTGTAACGCTCTTCCACCATCAGGCCATAGTCGTAGTTCAGCTCTTCGTCCGCCGCAATATTGCGCAGCGCCACGATGTAGACACGGCCATCGATCTCGTCGGTATAGCAATTGGGCGCGCAGCTGTGATTGATCCAGCGTGCGGAATTGCCCTTGTGCGTGGCGTCAATCACACGTTCATCGTCCACCTGAAAATAAAAGGTGTGATTGGGCTGGCTGGGGTCATGCGGGTGGCGGTCCTGGGCTTGCTGCCAGTCAATGACCTCTCCCACATACTCAATAATGGTTTCGCCCTCCGCAATATCCTGCACGGCGAAAACGCCTTTGCCGTGCACGCCGGAGCGTCTGGCCTGTATACGGCGGCCTGTTGATGGTGCCAAGGATGTGCGGGGCATGTTTTCTCTGATACTTTGAATATGCACACATGTGCGCGTACGCGCGCGTGAGAAGCGAATTGTATGAGCCTGAGCACATGTTCAGACTCAGGTGGTTAATGACGACGAGAACACACAATGAATAAAACCCTGGTGATTGCAGAAAAGCCTTCTGTTGCACAGGACATCGTCCGTGCGCTGACCCCTGTGGCAGGCAAGTTCGAGAAACACGATGACTATTTCGAATCCGACAACTATGTGGTGACCAGTGCGGTCGGCCACCTGGTTGAGATTCAGGCGCCCGAGGAATTTGACGTCAAGCGCGGCAAATGGAGTTTTGCCAACCTGCCGGTCATTCCCCCGCGCTTTGACTTGAAGCCTGTGGACAAGACCAAGACCCGCCTGAACGCCGTGGTCAAGCAGGCCAAGCGCAAAGACGTCACCCAACTCATCAACGCCTGTGACGCGGGCCGCGAAGGTGAGCTGATCTTCCGCCTGATCGAGCAATACGCCGGTGGTGCCAAAGGCAGCCTGGGCAAGCCCGTACAGCGCCTGTGGCTGCAGTCGATGACGCCTCAAGCCATTCGTGACGGCTTCAACAACCTGCGCAGCGATGCACAGATGCAGGGCCTGGCCAGCGCCGCGCGCAGCCGCTCTGAAGCCGACTGGCTGGTGGGCATCAATGGCACGCGTGCCATGACGGCCTTCAACTCGCGTGATGGTGGCTTCTTCCTGACCACCGTGGGCCGCGTGCAGACGCCGACCCTGTCGCTGGTGGTGGAGCGCGAAGAAAAAATCCGCAAGTTCGTCAGTCGCGACTATTGGGAAGTGCACGGCACGTTCAATGCGCAGGCCGGCTCCTACCTGGGCAAGTGGTTCAACCCGCAGTGGAAGAAGAGCGACGACGCTGAAAGCCGTGCCGACCGCCTGTGGAACAAGGCCGAAGCCGATGCCATCTCCGCCGCCGTGCAGGGCAAGCCCGCCACCGTGACAGAAGAGAGCAAGCCCACATCGCAAGCCTCGCCCCTGCTGTTTGACCTGACCAGCCTGCAGCGCGAGGCCAACGGCAAGTTCGGCTTCTCGGCCAAGACGACTCTCGCACTGGCCCAAAGCCTGTACGAGCGCCACAAGGCTCTGACCTATCCACGTACCGATTCGCGCGCCCTGCCCGAAGACTATCTGCCTGTCGCCAAGGATACCTTCGACATGCTGGCTAGCAGCGGCATGCGCCATCTGGCACCGTTTGCCCAGCAGGCCATCAACGACAACTACATCCGCCCGACCAAGCGCGTGTTTGACAACAGCAAGGTGTCGGATCACTTTGCCATCATCCCCACGCTGCAGGCACCTAGCGGCCTGTCTGAGGCCGAGCAAAAACTGTACGACCTGGTCGTGCGCCGCTTCATGGCCGTGTTCTTCCCCAGCGCTGAATACCAGGTCACCACGCGCATCAGCAAGGTGGAGCAGCACAGCTTCAAGACCGAAGGCAAAGTGCTGGTCAAGCCGGGCTGGCTGGCCATTTACGGCAAAGAAGCCGCTGCAGAAGTCGAAGACGCCAAGGAAGGCGACAAGGGCCAGCCCCTGGTGGCCGTGCAACCGGGCGAGCAGCCCCGCACCGACCACGCCGATGTGAAGGCCCTGAAGACCAAGCCCCCCGCCCGCTACTCTGAAGCGACTCTGCTGGGTGCCATGGAAAGCGCCGGCAAGCAGATCGACGACGAAGAGCTGCGCAGCGCCATGCAAGAAAAGGGCCTGGGAACGCCAGCCACGCGCGCTTCCATCATCGAAGGCCTGATTACTGAAAAGTACATGCTGCGCGAAGGCCGCGAAATGATCCCCACGGCCAAGGCCTTCCAGCTGATGACACTGCTGCGCGGCCTGGAAGTGGAAGAGCTGTGCCGCGCCGACCTGACCGGCGAGTGGGAATACAAGCTGTCGCAGATGGAAAAGGGCGAGCTGTCGCGTGAAGCCTTCATGCAGCAGATCAAGGCCATGACCGAGAAACTGGTCAAAAAGGCCAAGGAATACGACCGCGACACCATTCCCGGTGACTACGCCACGCTGGCTACGCCCTGCCCCAACTGCGGCGGTGTGGTCAAGGAAAACTACCGCCGCTACGCCTGCACAGGTGCCACAGGTGCCAGCGAGGGCTGCGGCTTCTCGTTCACCAAGTCGCCCGCTGGCCGGACGTTTGAAACCGCCGAGGCTGAGCAGCTGCTGCGCGAGCGCCGCATTGGCCCTCTGGAAGGCTTCCGCTCCAAGGCGGGCTGGCCCTTCACGGCCGAAGTGGCCATCGTGCACGACGAAGAAGCCAAGAACTACAAGCTGGAATTCGACTTCGGCGATGACAAGGATTCCGAGGACACCGGCGAGATCGTGGACTTTGCCAGCCAGCAGTCCCTGGGACCCTGCCCCAAGTGCGGCTCGCCCGTGTTTGAGCATGGTGCCAACTACGTCTGCTCCAAGGCCGTGCCTACGCTGGATCAGGCCACACCAAGCTGCGACTTCAAGAGCGGCCAGATCATCCTGCAGCAGCCCATTGAGCGCGAGCAGATGACCAAGCTGCTGCAGACTGGCAAGACCGATCTGCTGGAGAAGTTTGTCTCCAACCGCACACGCCGCAACTTCAAGGCCTTCCTGGCCTGGGATGGTGCTGCGGGCAAGGTGAACTTCGAGTTCGAGCAGCGCGAGAGCAAGTACCCGGCACGCAAGACGGCTGGTGCAGCTGCTACCAAAACCACAGCAGCTACCGCAAAGAAGACGGGCGCTGCAGCCAAAAAGGTTGCGACAAAAACCGCCACTAAAACGGCAGCAGCCAAGACCCCTGCGGTCAAAAAGCCCCGCACCGTCAGCGCCACGCTGCAGCCCAGCGCTGACCTGGCCGCCGTGATTGGCGACGCAGCCACTTCGCGCCCCGAAGTCATCAAAAAACTGTGGGACTACATCAAGGCCAACAGCCTGCAAGACGCCAAGGACAAGCGCGTCATCAATGCCGACGCCAAGCTCAAGCCGGTGTTTGGCAAGGATCAGGTCAATATGTTTGAACTGGCCGGCATCGTTGGCAAGCACGTGAGCTGATCACCGCTGGCACCCGCAAAAAACCCCGTGCAGTTTCTGGCTGTACGGGGTTTTTTATGGATCATGCGCAGTCGAAATGCGCAAAATCTGGGGTGGTCATGACTTCGCGGAAATGCGCATAACTCCAGGGCCAGGTGGCGGGAATGCCCTGTGCATCCAGATACCAGCTGCTGCAGCCCGACGCCCAGACCGTGTTTCTGGCGGCCTCTATGCGCGAGACCTCGTAGTCATCCATGGCGGCCTGCCCGACACTGATTTGCTGATAGCGCCCCTCGCGCAATGGCTCCAGCAACTGGGCGATGTAGTTCCACTGTGCTTCGGCCACATCGATGAGCGAGAAATTCCCGACCGGCCCGGAAGGGCCGTTGAGCATAAAGAAGTTCGGGAAACCGGGAACCGACATGGCCAGATAGGCAAAAGGCCGCTCAGCCCATACCTCATTGAGCACCTGACCATTGCTGCCCACCACATTCATGTCACGCACAAATCGGTCTGCATGAAAGCCTGTGGCCAGCACCAGCACATCCAGTTCATGCAGTAAACCGTCGCGGGTGCGGATACCACCGGGCTCCACACACTCGATGCCATCGTTGACCAAGGCGACCTGTGGGTGCTGTATGGCCTGGTAGTAGTCCGGCGAAACAATCAGCCGCTTGCAAGCCGCGCGGTATTGGGGTCTGAGCTTTTCACGCAGCACGGGGTCTGTGATGCTGCGCTCCAGGTTCTCTTCCACGGCCGTCTGCAGATGGGCCAGCTCGGGGGAGTTGGCATCAATCACTGCCCGCGTGAAATGATCCACGATCGCCAGGTAAGACTCGCTGGCCTGGGCTTGTTTGAGTAGTTCTGGATCATCCCGCAACGCCTGTTTCTGCGCTTCCGTGAAAGCGGGGTTTTCCACCGGAAGAATCCACTGCGCAGTGCGCTGAAAGTGGGTGAGCTTGGCCGCACGCCCGGCCAGCGCCGAGATCAGCTGAGCCCCCGTCGAGCCATTACCAATCACGCCTATGCGCTTGCCATCCAGCGCCGCACCATGGTCCCAGCGCGCACTGTGAAAGCAATCGCCCTCAAATTTCTTCAGCCCCTGCAGCTGCGGATATTTGGGGTGGTGCAGCACACCGGTAGCCGCAATGACCACATCGGCCTCTTCAAACCCGCCGTCACGCGTGCCCAGCCGCCATACATCGCCCAGCCATTCACAGGCCGTCACTTCCTTGTTGAAGTGAATGCAGGAGGCAAGATCGTGCTGCTTCACCATCTGCTCGAAATAGGCCTGAATTTCCGGGCCGGGGGCCATATGCCGGCTCCATTCCGCATTGGGTGCAAACGAGTAGGTGTAGGCGTGTGCCGGCACATCACAGCTAAGCCCCGGATAGCTGTTGTCGCGCCAGGTGCCGCCTATACGGCCCGCTTTTTCATAGATGGCTACATGTTGATAGCCCGCTTCGCGCAGCTTGATGGCCGCCAGAATTCCAGACATGCCTGCACCGATGATGACGACGCGCAGCTGGCGGTTGGGTCGCTTCGCACCTGTCATTTCACGCGCCTCCAGACCAGATAGGAAATGCTGTCCGCAATGGGTAGCTTGTTGTACAAGGTCAGCTGGTCACCATCGATCTGGTAGATGCGAGGCTGCTGCACGCCATTCCAGTTGGGAAAAGAGGAGACCTCGATATGGTGGATCACCGTGCTGTCCGCCTCCTGCACTTCGTAGCGCCCTGCGTAGCCGGAAAAAAGATCGGAGACCGAGGCTTTTTCTTCCTGACTGGCCTCTCTGGCAATGCCTGACGCAAAAGGCTTGCGACCCGCCCATTGCATGTTCACGCTCATCATTCCGTCGCTGCCGTAGATCAGGTAACCCTCAGGGTTCTGACCAAACGTCGCATGGCTGCTGCCATCGGTCATTCGGGTTTCGACAGAGAGCAGCTTCCAGGTGCCCACCAGCGCAGCAGCACTGCCTGCTGCCGCAGCCTGACGGCCCTGAGCCACTTTCTGCGGCTGTGCCTGCGCAGATATCAGGCCACTCGCCATCAGACTGAGCAACGCTCTCGATGGCCAGCTGCCCAGCCCTGTTTTCCATGTCTGAATCATCATTGCTGTGCTCCTTCAATTCCTGTGTACCTGCCGCCTTGCTGCGGTGGCTCACAAAAACTATAGAGACAGTCCAAGAAAATTTCGTACACCGTATGGTGTATGAATTCAGGCCGTGAAAGCGCTACTGCCGAGTATGTTGCGCACTAATTCCACCTGCCCAGAACAGCCGGTGCGGGCATAGATTTTTTTGGTCTGCGTACGCACCGTATGCTCGCTGACACCCAGCACCTCCGCCGCTGACCGCAGGCTGTGGCCATAGACCAGCAGCAAGGCCACCTCCGCCTCCGCAGCAGAAAGCCCAAAGACCTGCGCAATGGCAGCCGAAGAGCCGCCGTCAGTCTGACCTCCCGCACCAATCAGCAACCTGATTTTGGGCGACGCCGTTTTGAGCAATGGCATCTCCGGCAACAACTGCACCGCGATGCTGCGACCATCTCGCGCACCTGTTCCCAGACCGACATGCCCCAGCGTGCATGGCTGGTTTTTGGGAAGCGACAATGCCTTCAGGCCCTGCGCGATCAACACCTGCAACTGACTGTTGGCTTCCACTTCCTGCACAGAAATTCGGCTCTCATGGGTCTTGATGAAGGGCATGCGCGCCAGCACTTGTGGGCTCTGCGCCAAGGGCAGCAAATAGCCTTGGGCATCCAGCAGCAGACTTTGCAAGCCGCCTCCCGTCCATTGCAGGCCCTGCAGTTGCGCCAGAACCAGCGCCTGATAACTGCGCAACGCCTGCTGCAGATGCGGCAGCATGGCGCGGCACTGCGCCAGGTCGGCGGCGGTGAAATTGCCCTGCTCCTTGCTGCGCCCACACAGCAAAGAAGCCAGCCCCCCTTCGTCGCTGCGGATCACGGCCCGCATGCCGTGCAGCGCGCCATGCTCATGCATGAACTCTCGAAAAAACGGTGTGCTGCGCAATACGTCCAACGTAATCACCTTGTCCATGGTGGTCACATCGCCCGCCGTCAGTGGATGGGTATGCCAGGGGTCTTGCCGGAAGTACGTCTGGCGATATTGCGCGATATGCCGGGGATCCGTGGCACCGTCATGCAGCCACACCAAAGTCTGGCCCAGCTGTGGAATACGGATGCTCATGCCCAGATCCAGTGCCTTCAGCTGCTCGCGATAGCGCTGAAGAAAGCCATGCCAGGGATCGGCCTCCAGCGGGCCCGCATGGATGGCCAGAAGCAGTGACTCGTCCAGCCCGTTTTCTATCGCCATGGTGTGCCTGAGCTCATAATCGCCCAGCTTAAGCCAAGTTGCGACCACGCCTGCCTTCGATGCGTCATCGTGAAAATGAAAGCGCTGGGCTGCAAAGCCTGCAGCGCTTTTTCGTGGCTTGCGCATCGCCGGTAACGCCAAAGACATGCCTTTTTTGCGGCAATCCGCTATAAGCATTGATATGAATGCAAACGATGACCTGATCATGGCCACCGGCCTCGAAGCGCAAGCCCCCCACTTCAGCCGCCCCATTGCCCTGGAGGGCGCATCCAACTTCCGCGACCTGGGCGGCTACCAGGGCCAGGATGGTCGCCACTTGCAGTGGCGCAAGTTGTACCGCTCGGCCCATCTGGCCCATCTGACGCAGGATGACCTGAACCAGCTCAAAGCCCTGGGCGTGAGCCGCAGCGCAGACTTTCGCGGCCTGGGGGAAAGCGCACATCTGGCCTACAACTGGCCCCAGCTCAGCCGCCATGCGCTGATCGTGGAGCCCACCGTGGTGCAGCGCGCTCAATCCATGATTGAAAAAGGCCAGGAGCTGACGGCAGGCGACACCGTGGAGCTGATGCATGACACCTACCGCAGCTTTGTGAATGTCTATAGTCAGCGCTTTGCCGAGTTCTTCACTCTGCTGCAGAGCAGCGATGAGCCACTGGTCTTTCACTGCACGGCGGGCAAGGACCGTACCGGCTGGGCCGCCGCCCTGCTGCTCACCGCTCTGGGCGTGGACGAGGAGCAGATCATGGATGACTACCTGCTGACCAACCAGCTCTTTCGCCGCCCCCCGGCCACCATGCTGGGCCAGATATCGGAAGAGGCGCTGGATGCACTGTGGCGCGTGCAACCCTCCTATCTGATGGCATCGGTCGATACCGTTCGCACCCAGTACGACAGCCTAGACCGCTACCTGACCCAGGCTCTGGGTGTGGACCGCGCGGCCCGGGAGCGGCTGGCCGATCTTTACCTGTCTGAGTAATCAAAAAGCATAGCTGCAAGCGCTTTATATTCAAGCGCTACAGGCATATTTATTGCATAACCGCCTCTGACCAGCGGGCATCCGCCACGCGCTACCATGAAGCATGGCCCGCGCTGCTTGCGGGCAAGGAGTGCAGTATGCGCAAATGGCTAACTCTGGCTGCAACCGTCGCAGCGATGGCGCTGAGCGCCTGCTCGGGCACCATGCCAAGCTCTTCCAGCAGCTCTGGCAGCGCCAGCGGCGTAGAGGTGTTTGGCACCATTGATACCGGCATCACCCGCACCTGGTAAACCAAGCCCAGATGCAAAAAGCCCGCAGCACCTTTAAGTGCTGCGGGCTTTTTTGTTAAGAGCGCTTAGCGGCTCACGTTCGCGTCTGCGACGGTCAGCGCCGTCATATTCACAATGCGGCGCACCGTGGTGCTAGGGGTCAGCACGTGCACTGGCTGGGCAGCACCCAGCAGGACCGGGCCAACCGCAATGCCGCCGCCAGCTGCCTGCTTGAGCAGGTTGTAGCTGATGTTGGCAGCATCAATATTAGGCAGCACCAGCAGGTTGGCATCACCCAGCAGCGTGCTGTTGGGCATGAGCTTGGCGCGGGACTTGCCGTCCAGAGCCACATCGCCGTGCATCTCGCCATCGACTTCCAGCCAAGGGGCCTGCTCGCGCAGCAGCTCCAGGGTCTGGCGCATCTTGACGGCGCTAGGCTGGTTGCTGGAGCCAAAGTTGGAATGGCTCAGCAGCGCGGCCTTGGGCTTGATGCCAAAGCGCATCATTTCCTCGGCAGCCATGATGGTGATCTCGGCCAGCTGCTCGGCAGTCGGGTCGTAGTTGACATGGGTGTCGACCAGGAAAACCTGACGCTCAGGCAGCAACAGACCGTTCATGCAGGCATAGGTGGTCACGCCGCTGCGCTTGCCGATGACCTGATCGATGTAGTTCAGGTGCACATTGGTGTTGTTCCAGGTGCCGCAGATCAGGCCATCGACCTCGCCCTTGTGCAGCAACATGGAGCCGATCAGCGTCAGGCGGCGGCGCATTTCGATCTTGGCAATGGGCTCGGTGATGCCCTTGCGCTCCGTCATGCGATGGTAGGTCTTCCAGAAGTCGCGGTAGCGCTCGTCATGCTCGACGTTGACAACGTCGTAGTCCTGACCTTCCTTCAGGCGCAGGCCGAACTTCTCGATGCGCTGGGCAATGATGCTGGGGCGACCGATCAAGGTGGGACGTGCAATGCGCTCGTCCACCACGATCTGGGCGGCACGCAGGATGCGCTCTTCTTCACCTTCCGCATAGGCCACGCGTTTCTTGGCGGCCTTCTTGGCGGCCATGACGATGGGCTTCATCATGGTGCCCGAAGCGTAGACAAAGGTCTTCAGGTGCTCGCGGTAAGCATCCATGTCCTCGATGGGGCGCTTGGCCACACCGGCTTCTGCTGCAGCCTTGGCCACGGCAGGAGCCACGATCAGCATCAGGCGCGGATCGAAAGGCTTGGGAATCAGGTACTCAGGTCCGAAGCTCAGGGCTTCACCCACATAGGCGGCGGCCACTTCTTCGGACTGCTCGGCCTGCGCCAGATCAGCGATGGCATACACGCAGGCAATTTCCATCGAGGTGGTGATGGTGGTCGCACCGCAATCGAGCGCACCGCGGAAGATGTAGGGGAAGCACAAGACGTTGTTAACCTGATTAGGGTAGTCCGTGCGGCCGGTGGCGATGATGGCATCGTCACGCACGGCCTTCACATCTTCGGGCGTGATTTCGGGGTTGGGGTTGGCCAGGGCGAAGATGATGGGCTTGGCCGCCATCTTCTTGACCATGTCCTGCTTGAGCACGTTGCCGGCCGACAGACCCAGGAAGGCGTCAGCGCCTTCAATCACTTCGCTCAGGGTGCGCAGATCGGTCTTCTGGGCAAACAGCGCCTTGTCCGGATCCATCAGCTCGGTACGACCTTCGTAGACCACGCCAGCGATATCGGTCACAAACACGTTTTCGCGCTTCAGGCCCACTTCCAGCAGCAGGTTCAGGCAAGCCAATGCCGCAGCGCCAGCGCCCGAAGACACCAGCTTGATCTCTTCGATCTTCTTGCCTGCAACCTTCAACGCGTTGACCATGGCAGCCGCCACGGTGATGGCTGTGCCGTGCTGGTCGTCGTGGAAGACGGGAATGTTCATGCGCTTGCGCAGCTCGCGCTCAACATAAAAGCACTCGGGCGCCTTGATGTCTTCGAGGTTGATGGCGCCAAAGGTAGGCTCCAGCGCGGCGATGACTTCAACCAGCTTCTGCGGGTCTTTTTCATCGATTTCGATGTCGAACACATCGACGCCGGCGAACTTCTTGAACAGAACGCCCTTGCCTTCCATCACGGGCTTGGAAGCCAGAGCGCCAATGTCGCCCAGACCCAGCACAGCCGTGCCGTTAGAGATCACACCCACCAGATTACCGCGGCTGGTGTACTTGTAGGCGGCGTCGGGGTCCTTGACGATTTCTTCGCAAGGTGCAGCAACACCGGGCGAGTAAGCCAGTGCCAGGTCGTGCTGGTTGGCCATGGGCTTGGTCGCCATGATGGCAACCTTGCCGGGCTTGGGGAACTCGTGATACTCCAATGCGGCCTGACGCAGCAGAGCACGTTTATCAATCGAGGTAATGGGCTTGGTTTCGGACATCAGCGGTCTCCAGCTCGCAAAGTAAGTCATCCGCAGTAAGGACTCTCTATGGGTGCACTACCCGGCCCCTGTGCTCTTGCGGACGATGAAATCGGATTTTGGATTGTAGGCCGAGCGCTATCAAAAAAAGAGGGGTTGCAGCTCGGCGTTTAAGGTCAAACAGCCATGACTGTTCAATAACAATGCAAATGAAATCATAGCATTATGCAAATAATGCATGACTTGCAAGGATATGATCCTTGCTGACCTTTATTTCCCTGTATCTCTGAAAGCTACCGCCCATGCTGCCCCGCCACAACGACCCGATTGCCGCCATTGCCACCGCCCCTGGGCGCGGAGCCGTGGGCATTGTGCGGGTCTCCGGCAAAGGCATTGGAGCGTTGGTGCGGATGCTGTGCGGCAAGGACCTGAAGCCGCGTGAAGCAACCTATCTGCCCATCAAGGATGCCGCGGGCTCGCCCATTGATCATGGTCTGGCCATCTACTTCCCTGGCCCGCACAGCTACACCGGCGAAGACGTGCTGGAGCTGCAGGCCCACGGTGGCCCTGTGGTGCTGCAACTACTGCTGGCACGCTGCCTTGAGGCTGCGCAGACTGCGGAAGCCGATGGAAAAGCCGTGCTGAACGGCCTGCGTCTGGCCCAGCCCGGTGAATTTACCGAGCGCGCTTTCCTCAACGACAAGATTGATCTGGCCCAGGCCGAAGCCATTGCCGACCTGATCGATGCCAGTACCGAGGCCGCTGCGCGCAGCGCCAGCCGGTCGCTGTCAGGCGCTTTCTCACAAGAAATTCATGTGCTGCGCGATGCCCTGGTGCATCTGCGCATGCTGGTGGAAGCCACACTGGACTTCCCCGAAGAAGAAATCGACTTTCTGCAAAAAGCCGATGCCTATGGCCAGCTCGAACGCCTGCGCGCCCAGGTAGCCGCCGTACTGGCCCGCGCCCATCAGGGTGCGCTGCTGCGCGAAGGCATCAAGGTGGTGATTGCCGGCCAGCCCAATGCCGGCAAAAGCTCGCTGCTCAATGCCCTGGCCGGGGCAGAGCTGGCCATCGTCACCCCGATTGCTGGCACCACGCGCGACAAGGTGCAGCAAACCATTCAGATTGAGGGCGTGCCCCTTCACGTAATTGACACCGCAGGCCTGCGCGACAGCGACGACGAGGTGGAACGCATTGGCATTGCCCGCGCCTGGGACGAGATTACAGCCGCTGATGCCGTGCTGTTCCTGCATGACCTGACCCGTGTGGAGCAGGCCGACTATGCCGCCGCCGATACCGAGATTGCCGCCACCCTGCAGCAAAAGCTGCCAGCACTGGTACCCGTCATCCATGTTTGGAACAAGACCGATATGGCGCAGGCTGAGGTACAGGCTCGCCACACGGCCCAGCTGGCTTCAGATTCGGGCCAGATTGCTCTGTCTGCCCGCACAGGCGATGGTCTGGACGCTTTGCGTAAGCGCCTGCTGGAAGTCGCTGGCTGGCAATCTGCCCCCGAAGGTCTGTACCTGGCCCGCGCCCGCCATGTGGAAGCGCTGCAGGCCGTAGAAGCCCACCTGGAGATGGCCGATGAGCAGCTGGCCGCGCAGGCTGCACATCTGGATTTGCTGGCCGAAGAGCTGCGCCTGGCCCAGATTTCGCTGAACTCGATTACCGGCGAATTCAGTTCTGACGATTTGCTGGGTGTGATCTTCTCCAGCTTCTGCATCGGTAAATAAGCGCTCTCTTTCCCCCATCAAGCATCCATAAAAAAACCGCCACCCGAAAGGATGGCGGTTTTTTGTTTCAGCGCTCGGCTTACTTGCCTTCAGCAGCCTTGCCAAACTTGGGCAGGTTGAACTGAGGTGGTACGCCCATGCGCGTGTTGATGATCCACTGCTGAGCGATCGACAAGATATTGTTCGTCAGCCAGTACAGCACCAGACCCGAGGGGAAGAAGAAGAACATCACGCTGAACATCAGCGGCATGATCCACATCATCTTGGCCTGCATGGGGTCAGGAGGAGCGGGGTTCAGAGCCGTCTGCAGCAGCGAGGACAGAGTCATCAGCAGTGGCAGGATGAAGAACGGGTCAGGCATCGACAGATCGTGAATCCAGCCAATCCAAGGCGCGTTGCGAATTTCAACGCTGGATTGCAGCACCCAGTACAGAGCCATGAACACAGGCATCTGAATGATGATGGGGAAGCAACCACCCATGGGGTTGACCTTCTCCTCGCGGTAGATGCGCATCATCTCCTGCTGCATCTGCTGAGGCTTGTCCTTCAGGCGCTCGCGCATTTCCTGAATCTTGGGGTTGATGGCCTTCATCTTGGCCATCGAGCCGTAGGCCTTGGCGTTCAACCAGTAGAAAGCGATCTTCAGCAGCACCACCAGGGCCACGATGGACCAGCCCCAGTTGCCGATGAAACTGTGCAGTTCGGCCAGCAACCAGTACAAAGGCTTGGCCAGAATCGTCAACCAGCCATAGTCCTTGACTAGTTCCAGACCGGGCGACAGCTTTTCCAGCATGGGCTCGATCTGGGGGCCAGAGAACAGGCGCGAGTTCACGCTCTTGGTCTGGCCGGGTTCTACCGTACCCACGGGCGTGATCATGCCCACGGCGTACAGGTTGTCGCCCACCTTGCGCACGAAGTTGTCGCGCTGCGTGCCATCGGCCAGCAACCAAGCGCTGGCGAAGTAGTGCTGCACCATGGCCACATAGCCGCTGGTGGAGGATTTATCGACTTCAGCCTTGTTGTTCTCGATGTCCTTGAACTCAACCTTGTGGTACTTCTTGGCTTCGGTGTAAACCGCTGGGCCCGTGAAGGTGGAGTAGAAGCTGGACTCGTGCTCAGGCTTGTTGCCATCACGCACCAGCTGCATGTACAGCTGGGGGTTCACAGCGGCAGTGCCGGTGTTGACCACATCGTGCTGCACATCCACAGCGTAAGAGCCACGCTTGAGTGTGAAGGTCTTGACCAGCTTCACGCCACCCATGTCAGCGGACTCAAAGCGCACTTGCACGCTGTCTTGGCCGTCCTTGAGTTCACGTGCGCCGGGCATCACGGTCATCGGTGTCTTGTGGGTGGGGAAATTGCCACCAATCAGACCCGTCTGGCCCATGTAGACGCGCTTGGCGTTCTCTTCAAACACCTGCATGAGCTTTTTCTCATCCACGGTGTCGGAGTACTTGAACAACTCAGAATGCTTGATGGTGCCGCCTTCGCTGTCGAAGGTCAGGCTCATCACATCGCTGGTCACGGTCACGTTCTGACGTGGCGTGGCGGGTGCAGCAGGCTGAGCCGCAGCGCCAGCAGCCGCGGCTGTGCCGGGCACATCACCAGCAGAACCGGTGGCTGCCGCCTGAGGCACGCTGACATCAGCGGGCTTGACGTCATCAGCCGCAGGCGCACTGACGGTTTGAGGCGAAGGGAAGAAAGTGGGCTTTTTGCCGTTATGGATTTGCCACTTATCCCAGAGCAAAACCATGGAAAAGCCAAATATCACCCACAGTATGGTGCGGCGAATATCGTTCATGAAGACTTCTTAGGTGAGGAAGGTTGGGTGGTCGCGGAAGAGTCCGAAGCGTTATCCAGAAAGGAAAACAGCCTGGGCTTTTGCTGTGGCACGGGATCATGCCCTCCGTCACACCACGGATGACAACGTGCCAGACGGCACAGTGTCAGATAAGAGCCTACAGCAGCGCCGTGTTGCTCCAGCGCTTGAAGGGAATAAGCCGAGCAAGTCGGCTCAAAGCGGCAGGCCGAGCCCAGCCAGGGGCTGAGCAGCAACCTGTAGCCACGCACCAAGGCCATGAGCAATCGCTGCATCATGGCTGGTGCTCCGCCTGATTTACTATCAAATCAGTAGCTTTTTGCGCTTGATTATCAAGGGCTTGAGGCTTTATTTTCTTAAAACCTGTCTCACCCTCAGTCGCTTGACGCGGTTGCGTCAGGCGGCGTGCAGCCGAAGCAAAAAGCTGCTGCAACTCCTGACGGACGGCTGCACTGAGCAGCTCCGAAGTTGCACTGACGAATTGCTTACGGTCAAACCCCGAGCGCAGTCGCACCACATAAGAAGCACGCAACAAAGCCGCCTCGTAATCCGTGGCCACCGCATAAATCTGGCGCTTGATGGTATGGCGCGTGACCGAGCGTTTCGCCCAGCGCTTGGGCACCATAGCGCCCAGCCAAGCCTGCTCCCGTACGGCACCAATGCCAAACAGGGCCTGCGGATCATTCAATCCGGGCCCTGTCTTGGGGTTGGCAACCATCTCCGCCACCTCAGCCGCCAGCTCCATACGGTGCAAGGCGAAATGAGGCGTGCGGGCAATCGTGCCCGCGGACATGGTGGCCTGGAATTGCGGACGCGTTTTCAGCCTTTGCATAAGAGAACCTCCAGTCAGAGGCCTTCAGCGCAGCGAAGGTGCAGACCGCTAACCAATTCTGGCCTTAGACGGCCAGACGCTTGCGGCCCTTGGCGCGACGTGCGTTGATCACGGCACGGCCACCCTTGGTCTTCATGCGAACGAGGAAACCGTGGGTACGGGCGCGGCGAATCTTGGAAGGTTGGTAAGTACGTTTCATGTTGGTTCCTTGAGAAGGTTCAGTATTTGCGTCGGCAAGGCGCTATATCTGCGCCCGACCATCCAGGTTTTGCGCCGCACACTCTCACCGTCAAGTCGGATATTTTTTCACATGTCGAGCATGTCATCAGGCTTGCAGGAAATAAACGGTACAAATCACTCGCCGCAGCGCAAAAGCCGCTGGGCGCGCGCACACAAAAAATGGCACCCGGTTCATATCACCCTGAACACATTCAGGGAAACCTGCGATTATCACAGTGTTGGGCCTTTGATGCAATGACCTTTGAAATCGCCATGGACTCACGGGTCATTACGGCCCGCGCGCCGCCACGTCAGAGATTCTTTACAAACAGCGGACTGCCAATCTATTAGGATGTGCAGCCTATCACGCACCGGGGCCGGGGATAGCCTTCTGATATTTTGTGGATAACTTCCGCAAAAGCTACAATACAAGCCCCGCAACTGTTCCTCCTATCCACAATTAGACTTTTGACAATGACAGAGGAACCAACCAATGATGCAGGCCAAGCCCTGTGGCAGGTCTGCGTGGAGCAAATGGGCCAGGAAATGCCCGAGCAGCAATTCAACACCTGGATCAAGCCGCTTACCGCTCTAGTTGCAGAAGATTTTTCCAAGGTCACCGTCTATGTGGCCAACCGCTTCAAACTGGACTGGATCCGCGCCCAGTACGCAGGCCGCATCTCGGCCATGCTGGAGTCGCTGTACGGTCAGCCAGTCACTCTTGAGTTAGCGCTTGCTCAGCGAGAAAGCGTTGTGCGTACTTATGTTCGCCCTCCTTCATCCTCGCAGCAGTCGACACCTCAGGCACACCATGTGTCCGTGCCCACGGTCACGAATGAAGAAGCCAGCGCCCCGGTTTTTCGCACGCGCCTGAACCCAGCTCTCACCTTTGAGACACTGGTGGAAGGTACGGCCAACCGCATGGCACGCTCGGCTGCCATGCATGTGGCAGGCTCGCCCGGTCATCTGTACAACCCGTTGTTCATTTATGGTGGTGTTGGCCTGGGTAAGACCCATCTGGTGCACGCTGTGGGTAACCAGTTGCTCAAGGACAAGCCGGACTCCAAGATTCTCTACATCCACGCAGAGCAGTTCGTCACGGATGTGGTCAAGGCCTACCAACGCCGCACATTCGACGAATTCAAGGAGCGTTATCACTCCCTTGATCTGCTGCTGATTGACGATGTGCAGTTCTTTGCCAACAAGGATCGCACGCAGGAAGAGTTCTTCAATGCCTTCGAGGCGTTGTTGTCGAAGAAGAGCCACATCGTGATGACGTCGGACACCTATCCCAAGGGTCTGGCCAATATTCACGAGCGCCTGGTTTCGCGCTTCGACTCAGGCTTGACGGTCGCCATCGAGCCGCCCGAGCTGGAAATGCGCGTGGCGATTCTGATCAACAAGGCCCGCGCCGAGAATGCCGACATGCCCGAAGAAGTCGCCTTCTTCGTGGCCAAGAACGTGCGCTCCAACGTGCGTGAGCTGGAAGGCGCGCTGCGCAAAATTCTGGCTTATTCGCGCTTCAATCAGAAAGAAGTGTCGATTCAGCTGGCACGCGAGGCGCTGCGCGATTTGCTCAGTATTCAGAACCGCCAGATTTCTGTGGAAAACATCCAGAAAACGGTGGCTGATTACTACAAGATCAAGGTCGCCGACATGTACAGCAAGAAGCGCCCGGCCAGTATTGCCCGCCCGCGCCAGATTGCCATGTACCTGGCCAAGGAGCTGACACAAAAGAGCTTGCCCGAGATCGGCGAGCTGTTTGGCGGCCGCGACCACACGACGGTGCTGCATGCGGTACGCAAGATCGCAGGCGAGCGCCAGACCAATACCGAGCTGAACCAGCAATTGCATGTGCTGGAGCAAACGCTCAAGGGTTGATGAAAACTCCCCCATGGATGTCACTCACACACGGCAAAATGGGGAATTCACGCGGCATGAGGGAGCGTCCGCTCCGCCCTGCGGACGCCGCCGCGTCAAAACAAATGCGCACTTAATTCACTGAGGTTGACATGATCGTCCTGAAAGCCACACAAGACAAAGTTCTCGCGGTCCTGCAATCGGTGGCCGGCATTGTTGAACGCCGCCACACGCTGCCTATTCTGGCCAATGTGCTGATCAAAAAGACAGGCAACGCGCTGCAACTGACAACCAGCGATCTGGAAATCCAGATCCGCACCACCGCCGAGCTGGGCGGCGACGCTGGCGACTTCACCACCACCATTGGTGCCCGCAAGCTGATCGACATTCTGAAGACCATGCCCGGCGACCAGACCGTGAGCCTGGAGACGCAGCAAGCCAAGATGATTCTGAAAGGCGGCAAGAGCCGCTTTACGCTGCAGACTCTGCCCGCAGAAGACTTCCCGCTGGTGCAGGAATCGGCTGCGTTTGGCCCCGCTTTCAGCGTGCCGCAAAAGGTGCTGAAGGACTTGCTGGGTCAGGTTTCCTTCTCCATGGCGGTGCAAGACATTCGCTACTACCTGAACGGCATTCTGTTCGTGGCTGAAGGCAACACACTGAGCCTGGTGGCGACCGATGGTCACCGTCTGGCCTGGGCCAGCTCCACGCTGGATGTGGAAGTGCCCATCAAGCAAGAAGTGATTCTGCCGCGCAAGACCGTGCTGGAGTTGCAACGCTTGCTGTCAGACGCCAGCGGTGACAACCAGCCCGTCATCGAGATGCAGTTCGCCAGCAATCAGGCCAAGTTCACCTTTGGCGGCATGGAGTTCGTGACCAAGCTGGTCGAGGGCAAGTTCCCCGACTACAACCGCGTCATTCCACGCAACCATACGAACAGCGTGACTCTGGGCCGCGCACCGCTGCTGGCATCGCTGCAGCGCACGGCCATCATGACCAGCGACAAGTTCAAGGGCGTGCGTCTGTCGGTGGAGCCCGGCACGCTGCGCGTCGCATCCAATAACGCCGAGCAGGAAGAAGCGATGGATGAACTCGATATCGACTACGGTGGCGACACTATCGAGATCGGCTTCAACGTGACCTATCTGATCGACGTGCTCACCAATATGAGCCAGGACATGGTCAAGATCGATCTGCAGGATGGCAACAGCTCCGCGCTGGTCTCCATCCCTGAGAACGAAAACTTCAAGTACGTCGTGATGCCCATGCGCATCTAAGCAGACCGAACGCAGCCAGCCATTCCATTGCCTGAAAAACATGAGCAGCTACTGCTGTTCAGATATGGTTTTCAGGCAAGTATTCATTTGAAAGTTATGCGAGTCAGGCGCTAGCAGCTTCTGACTTTGTAGCAGCAAGGTAATTTCATGACCGAAGACAACAAGCCAGATACCCAGACCGCCGCAGATGCAGGCGGCTATGGCGAAGGCTCAATCCAGATCCTGGAAGGCCTGGAAGCCGTGCGCAAGCGCCCTGGCATGTATATCGGTGACACCTCGGACGGCACCGGTCTGCACCACCTGGTCTTTGAGGTCGTGGACAACTCCATCGACGAAGCCCTGGCTGGCTACTGCGACGACATTCTGGTCACCATCCACGCTGATGGTTCGCTCTCCGTCATCGACAACGGCCGTGGCATTCCCACCCGCGTGAAGATGGACGACAAGCACGAGCCCAAGCGCTCTGCCGCTGAAATTGCGCTGACCGAGCTGCACGCGGGCGGCAAGTTCAACCAGAACAGCTACAAGGTCTCGGGCGGACTGCACGGCGTGGGCGTGTCCTGCGTGAACGCGCTGTCCATCTGGCTCAAGCTCACCGTGAGCCGCGACGGCGTGCGTCACGAAATCGACTTCTCTCGTGGCTTTGTGCAAAACCGCCTGATCGAGGTGGTGAACGGCGTTGAAGTCTCACCCATGCGCGAAGTGGGCGCATCCGACAAGCGCGGCACCAAGGTGCACTTCCTGCCCGACCAGGAAATCTTTAAAGAGAACTTCGAGTTCCGCTACGAGATTCTGGCCAAGCGCCTGCGCGAACTCTCCTTCCTGAACAACGGCGTGCGCATTCGCCTCAAGGACGAACGCGACGGCAAGGAGGACGACTTCTCCGGCGCCGGTGGCGTGCAAGGCTTTGTGGAGTTCATCAACGGCAACAAGAAGGTGCTGCACCCCACCACCTTCCACGCCGAAGGCACACGCCCCGCCGAAACGTACGGCGGCATTCCCGGCACCGAAATCGGTGTGGAAGTGGCCATGCAGTGGAACGACAGCTATGCCGAGCAAGTGCTGTGCTTCACCAACAACATTCCCCAGCGTGA